>Ga0209961_1000034_pt1 | contig 52448 bp, 48 predicted proteins | sample SalPonA_B_H2O_MG_FD_185719 | JGI IMG/M metagenome (GOLD analysis project Ga0209961, IMG submission 185719) | Water microbial communities from South San Francisco under conditions of wetland restoration - Salt Pond MetaG R2A_B_H2O_MG (SPAdes)... | ecosystem: Environmental > Aquatic > Non-marine... | reverse complement strand
CTTGATAAATAACTCGGAAAGCCTCTCGCCTTCGGCGAGTTAAAAAGAAAAGGGCCGCTCTATGAGCGGCCCTTTTCTTTTTAATATGGTCGGAACGAGAGGATTTGAACCTCCGACCCCTGACACCCCATGACAGTGCGCTACCAGGCTGCGCTACGTTCCGAAAGAGCTGGGGATATTACCTTAAGAGATTGATTGTGTGAAGCTTTTATCAGCGTTTGGGCTTCAAGTTTTCTAGAATTGACTCAAGTTCCGTGATGGTTTGGCGTAGGAGTTGGCGGTAGCGTGAGTTGTCGTCATCTGCGGCGTCACCAGAGAGCCATTGACGAGCTCCGGCTATGGTTAAGCCCTGCTCGTATAGCAGGCCTTTAATCTGACGGATCAGAAGAAGGTCTTGGCGCTGGTAGTAGCGACGGTTGTTCCGTTTAACTGGATTAATTTGGTCGAACTCCTGCTCCCAATAGCGCAGGACGTGAGGTTTGAGATCGCACAACTTGCTAGCTTCACCGATGGTGAAGTAGCGTTTAGACGGGATCGCCTCCTCTTCAGCTTGGGTCTGCGACTGTTCTTGCATAGATCTCAACGCGCTCTTTTAGCTTTTGACCTGGACGGAAGGTGACTACTCGACGTGCCGAAATAGGCACCTCTTCGCCGGTCTTAGGATTTCGACCTGGACGCTGACGTTTGTCGCGCAGGTCGAAATTACCGAAGCCCGAAAGTTTGACATGCTCGTTGTGCGACAGGCTAGCGCGAACTTCATCGAAGAAGGACTCAACCATATCCTTAGCTTCGCGCTTATTAAGACCCAGCTCCTCAAACAGGCGCTCTGCCATATCTGCTTTCGTCAACGAGCTCATGCCATCACCTTCTTTTGTTAGACGGCTCACCCTAAGCAAGCCTTAGTCTCTAAGTACAGCCCCTAGGTCGTTGGTTAGGCTAGCAACGACTGCAGCGACCGATGCGTTGATCTCTTCATCGTTAAGAGTGCGCGAAGGGTGCTGCCACGTCAAGCCGAGTGCCAAACTTTTTCGTCCTGCTTCAATACCTTGCCCTGTATATACGTCAAAAAGGATGACATCTTTGAGGAACTCACCGCCCTGCTCTTTGGCGATTGTGCGCACCGCATCGAAGCCAACCTGCTGGTCAATTACCATCGCCAGGTCTCGGCGTGATTCAGGGAATTTAGAGAGCGAACTAAAGCGCGGCAATTTACCTTCGAGAAGTTCGGCCAACTCAATTTCAAACAGGTAAACAGGACCTGCAAGATCCAACTGTTTCTGCAGCGATGGGTGCATTGCGCCGATCCAACCCACAGACTTGCCATTGCGCTCAATCCGCGCCGACTGGCCAGGGTGTAGGGCAACATGCTTGTCCGCTACCAGGGTGTAAGATTCAGGATCGCCAGCCATCTCTAGCAGCGATTCAAGGTCGCCCTTGATATCGAAGAAGTCGACCTTATCGCTCTTGCCCATCCAGCTCTCAGGCTGACGGTTGCCCGTAATGATACCTGCCAGCGTGTTGGCTTGAGAGAGTTCACCGCCCTCTTCAACGAATCGCTGACCTATCTCAAACAGGCGTACGCGGCTCTGCTGACGCGCTTGGTTGTAAGCTACAGCTTTGCTTAGGCCAGCCCAGAGGGTGGTACGCATTACCGCCATCTCCGCAGAGATAGGGTTAGCTAGGGCAACCGCTTCGTGCTCATCATCAAACTGTTTCGCTAAACCCGCCTCGATAAAGCTGTAAGTGATAGCCTCTTGATAACCACGAGCCACAAGATGACGACGCACCTGACCCACACCTACTTGCGCCTCTTTGATACTTGGCAGTGGCAATTCAGCACGCGGTGTCTTTGACGGCAGGTTGTTGTAGCCATAGACACGCGCGATCTCTTCAATCAGGTCCTCTTCAATGCTGATGTCAAAGCGGTAACTTGGCACCGCAATTGTCCAGACACCACTCTGCATTGGCGAAAGCTGAAGACCTAGACGTGTCAGGATCTCTTCGATCTCTGCAGCAGGAATCTCCAGTGCCAGCAATGCTGTCACTCGCTCGTGGCGCAGCGTCAGTGTCACTGCACCCGGCAGGTGATCCTTATCAGCGGCTTCAACCACAGGGCCCGCTTCACCACCCACGATATCAAGCAACAGTGCCGTCGCACGCTCCGTAGCGCGCGCCTGTAGCTGCCAGTCAACACCACGCTCGTAGCGGTGCGACGCGTCGGTGTGCATACCGTAGTTACGTGCCCGTCCAGCAATCGAGATCGGATCGAAGTAGGCACACTCGAGCATGATATCTTTGGTCTCTTCAGAAACCTCAGAGTTACCGCCACCCATAATGCCAGCCATCGCTACGGCTTTTTTATGATCAGCTATAACCAGGGTATCGGCGTTGAGTTTAACTTCAGAACCGTCCAGCAGTTGCAGCGACTCACCCTGTTCAGCCATGCGAACACGGATACCGCCTTCGAGCTTGTTCAGGTCGAAGGCGTGCATCGGCTGACCAAGCTCAAGCAGAACGTAGTTAGTTACATCAACGACAGGGTCAATGGAGCGGACACCCGAGCGTTCAAGACGCTCTACCATCCAACGTGGAGTCTGTGCATTGATGTTAATGTTACGAATAATACGGCCGAGGTAACGTGGGCAAGCAGCTGGCGCCTGCAGCTCAATATTGATGCTATCGTCAATTGTCGCTGGAACTGGCGTACAGTCGATCTCGGCGACGGCAACTTTGTTTAGCACGCCAACTTCGCGCGCCATACCGGTCATACCTAAACAGTCACCGCGGTTAGGTGTGAGGTCAACGTCGATGATCATGTCATTGAGGTTGAGGTACTCACGGATATCCTGGCCTACAGGAGCATCGCCAGCCAGCTCCATAATGCCGCCGTGGTCAGCAGACAAACCGAGTTCATCCTCTGCACAGAGCATCCCCATGGACTCAACTCCACGAAGCTTAGCTTTCTTAATTTTGAAGTCGCCGGGCAGTTTTGCACCGACCATCGCAAAGGCTGTTTTCAGACCACCACGGGCGTTGGGGGCACCACACACCACCTGGAAGGTCTCTGTACCATTGCTTACCTGACAAACACGCAGCTTGTCAGCATCGGGGTGTTGCTCAGCCGAGAGGATCTCGCCTACAACAACACCGCTAAATTCACTTGCTACCGAGTCGACATCGTCAACTTCGAGGCCGGCAAGGCTCAACTGGTCTGCTAGTGCCTGCGCGTCAAGCTCAGGCTGCACCAACTCACGTAACCACTGTTCACTGAATTTCATACTTTCCTACTCCCGGCGCTTAGTTGAACTGGCCGAGGAAGCGCAGATCATTTTCGAAGAAGAGTCGCAGATCATCTACGCCGTAACGCAGCATCGCAAAACGCTCTACACCCATACCGAAAGCAAATCCGGTGTACTCTTCAGGGTCGATACCTGACATCTGTAGCACTTTAGGGTGCACCATGCCGCAACCGAGCACTTCCAACCACTTACCATCGCCACGGTCGATATCAACCTCGATAGAAGGCTCAGTAAATGGGAAGTATGAGGGACGGAAACGCACCTTCACCTCCTCCTCAAAGAACTCTTTGAGGAACTGTTCTAAGGTGCCTTTAAGGTCAGCAAAGCTGATACCCTTATCAATAATAAGGCCCTCTACCTGATGGAACATAGGTGAGTGAGTCTGATCATAGTCACAACGGTAAACACGACCCGGACAGATGATACGAATCGGTGGTTTCTGCGCCTCCATGGTACGTACTTGCACCGGTGAGGTGTGCGTCCGCAGCAGACGGTGTGCATCGAAGTAGAAGGTATCGTGCATCGCGCGTGCAGGGTGGTGACCCGGAATATTGAGGGCTTCGAAGTTGTGGTAGTCATCTTCGATCTCAGGCCCCTCTTCTACTGAGTAGCCGATGCGACTGAAGAAGGCTTCAATACGCTCCATTACTTTAGTAACTGGGTGCAGACCGCCAACTTCCGACTGACGACCCGGCAGGGTTACGTCAATAGTCTCAGCGGCTAGTTTGGCTTCGAGTGCAGCATTCTCAAGTTCTGCCTTGCGCGCGTTAAGTACCTCAGAGACAGCCTCTTTAGCTTCGTTAATACGCGCCCCCGCAGCCGGACGCTCTTCGTTTGAGAGCTTGCCCAGACCTTTCAACAACTGGGTAAGGTGCCCCTTCTTACCTAGGTATTGAACGCGAACTTCGTCTAGCATTTTTACATCAGTCGCTGCTAGTGCAGCGGCTTTTCCTTCCGCCATTAGGGCGTCAAGATTTTCCATTTTTAGCTCCACTTTGAGTTGGGGAGTTATTCAAAAAAGCGCCTAAAACAAAAATAGGGGAAGAGCATGCACCCTTCCCCTATCTGTGTCGATCTATCAACCTCCCACTCTTCGCAGAGAGGGGGTCAAAAGGTCTTAGGCCAGTGCTGCTTTAGCTTTCTCAACAACAGCGCTAAACGCTGCCTGCTGATGAACAGCCAGATCAGCCAGTACTTTACGGTCGATCTCAACGTTAGCCTTTTTCAGACCAGCGATCAGACGGCTGTAAGAGAGGCCGTTAATGCGGCTTGCTGCGTTGATACGCGCAATCCACAGAGCACGGAATTGACGCTTACGCTGACGACGGTCGCGGTAAGCGTACTGACCTGCTTTGATGACAGCCTGTTTGGCAACTCGGAATACACGGCTACGAGCGCCGTAGTAACCTTTAGCCTGTTTCAATACTTTCTTGTGACGTGCACGAGCTTGTACACCACGTTTTACGCGAGGCATATTTAGTCCTTCCTATTCGCTTAATTCGTAACCAATTAAATGTATGGCAGCATGCGCTTGATCAGAGCCTGATCAGCTGCATGAACCTGAAGCATTGGGCGAAGCTGACGCTTACGCTTGGTGCTCTTCTTGGTCAAGATGTGACTACGGAAAGACTGCTTGTGCTTGAAGCCATTAGCAGTTCTTTTGAAACGTTTGGCCGCACCGCGGACAGATTTAATCTTTGGCATTTCACTACTCCACGCATTCGTTAGTTATCTATCGGAACGTACAAAACCCGCCCTCACACCCAAGGGTGTAAACGCGGGTTTGGAAGAGATTCCGACTACTTTTTCTTAGGAGCTAAAACCATCACCATTTGACGGCCTTCGAGCTTAGGACGCTGCTCAACTGTACCCAGTTCAACTAGATCCTTCTCAACTCGCTCCAACAGCTCCATTCCGAGCTCTTGGTGAGCCATCTCACGTCCGCGGAAGCGGATAGTGATTTTGGTCTTATCTCCACCTTCAAGGAAACGTATCAGGTTGCGTAGTTTTACCTGATAATCCCCCTCTTCAGTCCCTGGACGGAACTTAATCTCTTTAACCTGCATCTGAGTCTGCTTCTTCTTCGCCTCAGATGCACGTTTCTTCTGCTCATACAGGTGCTTGCCGTAGTCCATAACCTTACAGACTATAGGATCAGCGTCTGAGATCTGTACTAGATCCAGCTCTGCTTCACCGGCAATGCGGAGGGCTTCTGGCATCGAAACCACACCAACCTGTTGACCGTCAGCGCCGATTAGGCGGCACTCACGCGCTTTAATATTTTCGTTAATCGGCGGCAAGTTTGCACGAGCGCCACGACGATTATCACGTCTGATAGCTATATCTCCTAGAGATTGATTATTCGCTGCGACCTTTGCGGTTCACTTCACCAGTGATCATATCAGCAAAGGCGTCAACGCTCAGTGTTCCCAGATCTTCTCCGGTGCGGGTACGTACAGCCACCGCGTCAGATTCGACCTCTTTGTCACCTACAACAAGTAAGTATGGGATCTTCTGAATAGTTCGCTCGCGGATTTTAAAGCCGATCTTCTCGTTTCTCAAGTCCGCAACCACACGAATACCCGATTTTTCAAGGCGTTCTTTAACATTTTTTACATGTTCAGCCTGATTATCGGTGATATTCATCACCGCAACCTGTACCGGAGCCAACCAAGTTGGCAATGCGCCAGCATAGTGCTCGATCAGAATTCCGATAAATCGTTCGAACGAACCAAGGATAGCACGGTGTAACATAACTGGCGTTTCACGCTCGCCTTTTTCGTTCACAAACTGTGCATCAAGGCGACCTGGCATCGAGAAATCGACCTGAATTGTACCACACTGCCATACTCGGCCTAGGCAGTCACGCAGCGAGAATTCGATCTTTGGACCATAGAACGCACCTTCACCTGGCAGCTCTTCCCAATCCAGACCGGCAGCATCCAGAGCGTCAGCCAAAGCTTTTTCAGCTTTATCCCAAACTTCGTCAGAGCCAACTCGCTGCTCCGGACGGGTCGATAGCTTGTAGATGATGTCACTAAAACCGAAGTCAGCATAAACCTCATGCAGAAAGTCGATGAACTCTGCCACTTCAGGCTGAATCGAGTCCTCGGCACAGAAGGTGTGACCATCATCCTGCACGAACCCACGCACACGCATGATGCCGTGGAGTGCGCCTGAAGGCTCATTACGGTGGCAAGAGCCAAACTCAGCCATACGCAGCGGTAGATCGCGGTAGGAGCGCAGCCCCTGGTTGAACACCTGAATGTGACAGGGGCAGTTCATCGGCTTAACAGCGAAATCACGACTCTCTGAGTGTGTAGTGAACATCTGCTCATGAAACTTGTCCCAGTGACCGGACTTCTCCCACAGCGTGCGTTCAACAACCTGCGGCGTCTTGATCTCCTGGTAACCGCGCTTGCGCTGTTGCGAACGCATGTACTGTTCAACTTCCTGCCAGAGCGTCCAACCATTCGGATGCCAGAACACCATACCTGGCGCTTCCTCCTGCAGGTGGAACAAGTTCAACTGCTTGCCCAGCTTGCGGTGGTCACGCTTCTCCGCCTCTTCCAGACGGTGCAGGTAGGCTTTGAGCTCTTTTTTGTCGCCCCAAGCAGTGCCGTAGACGCGCGTCAGCTGCTCATTTTTCACATCACCTCGCCAGTAGGCGCCGGCAACCTTCATCAACTTGAACGCTTTAATGTGGCCTGTTGATGGCACGTGTGGCCCACGACAGAGGTCAATGAAATCACCCTGCTTGTAGAACGAGAGCGGCTCTTCGCCTGGGATTGAGTCGATAATCTCTACCTTGTACTTCTCACCCATCTGCTCAAACAGTTTTATCGCATCGGGACGCTCCATCACCGAGCGCTCTACCGGAAGATTCTGTTTAGAGAGCTCATTCATACGCTTTTCGATCTTCTCAAGATCTTCTGGTGTGAATGGGCGCTCGTAAGCAAAGTCGTAGTAGAAACCATCTTCAATAACGGGACCGATAGTTACCTGCGCCCCGGGGAAAAGCTCCTGTACTGCCATTGCCATGAGGTGAGCACAGGAGTGACGAATAACATCAACGCCCTCATCATCGCGGGCAGTGATCAATGCAAGATCAGCGTCGTCATTTATCAAGTACGAGGTGTCAACTAGCTCGCCATTAACACGACCCGCGAGCGCCGCTTTAGCGAGACCAGGGCCGATATCCATGGCAACATCAAATACAGTAACGGGGTTAGCGAATTCACGTTTACTTGAATCAGGAAGGGTAATAACAGGCATTGCAGAGTCCTAAATCTCAGTGGTGGCCCCTACGACAGGCCACGTAAGTTTCGCTCGCTAGCAGCTCCAAAAGGAGCTCACTGAGAGCACTAAAAATAAAGCGCCATAGTATAACGGCCCAACGCCCGTGCGGCTATGGCTTTATTGGTGGAAGTTCATGGTACAAGTGCCGCTGGCGATTCAGGCTGTCCAGAGTGATCTGAGCTGTTCTGTCACGTCATTAGCATGCGTGAGGGGCAACATATGGCTAGCGCGCTTCACCTCCACCACCTCAGCATGAGGCAGGCGCGCCTTTAGCCCCTGCACAACCTGCTTGAGCACCGGCATTGTGTTATCACCGTATATGATGCTCAACGGCATAGAGAGCCGCTCAAGTAGGGCTAGGGTCTCCATATCCTCGGACGCGGTCTCATCGCCGGGCTTGAACGCTTCCACAACAGGTATCTGTTGCGTCAACCCCTGCTTTGCTGGCAAAGGTAGATCCTCCCAGCGTGTATCCCCACCCCAAACATCAATGAAGAGCTTGGCCGCGATTTCGTGCCGGCCGCTCGTGAGTGCCTCGAAATGGGGCTGCATCTGTTCAAGGTACTCATCTAACAGCGGACGATTATCGGCACCCGCTACAGCGAGGTAGATAGGCTCTATCAATGTAAGCGAGCGCACGCGTTCGGGAAAGCGTGTGGCAAACTCGAGCGCAATCGAGCCTCCATAGCTGTGCCCTACCAAATCAACAGCCTCATCACCCACTAGCTCCGCTACAATATCGCGAGCCGTGTGCCGCATTAGGCCTGACTCATTCCAGGTCGCACTCTTGCCGTGCCCCGGCCAATCGGGCGCAGTGATAGTAACCGTTTCCCCCAACTGAGCAGCATATTGCTTCCAGCTCGCCGCGCGACCGAGTGCACAGTGCAAGGCAACAACGCGTCGCTCGCCTTCACCGTAAGTTTCAACATTGACGCGGTACTTCTCGATGGTAGAGGTGGCCATAGTTACTACTCGTCTATCCTTGTACTAAAGAGCTGTTAACGACTCCCTAGGGCGCCAGAAAGTTTTCAAAATCGATCACGCCCACATCAGCGACATAAGGTGCGTTGAATTGAATTACCGCTTGATGATCAGGGTGCTGCTGATAGCGCACGAGCGCACTCTTGTCGGCGACCAAAAGCTTGATCAACAGCGACCAGGAGCGCGCCTCGCCCACCAGATCACAGCCAATCTGGATCTCCTCGACCTCAGCAATTGTCTGTTGCAGCGCTAACATACGCCTACAGAACTCTTCACGGTGTTCTGTAGGCGTATCAGGCAGGTACTTAATTGTGATGTAGTGCTGCAGCATGCTAGACACTCGCCTCTTGCGGAATGATGGAGGGAGCATTGTTAAGCGCTTCCATCGCAAAGCCCGCCGCTGCCTTGTAGTTGTGCATGAAGTCATCCATCTCTTGCTGGCTCATCACTTCAGATATATCCGTAAACTCTCCGCCACAGCGATCTTCAACTTCACGCAACAGACCGAAGGGGCCCGAACCGCGGTTGCGCAACACCAGCGCCGAGACAGGCTCACAGAGTTTCTTATCGTAGGCGTTAATCGCCTCTACACCGACTCCCAACTCAATGAAAGCGGCACCCAGTTCACGCGCATCCACAATCGCTTGGCTCGCTCCATTAGAGCCGACCGGGTACATCACATGCGCCGCATCGCCCATTAACACGACTCGACCATCAACCCAGCTCGGTATCGGATCGCGATCAATCATGGGGTATTCGTATATGTCACCAGCGCCCTCGAGCATCGCCGGCACATCGAGCCAATCGAAGTTCCAATCAGAGAAGTGATGGGCAAAATCAGCCAGTTCAACCTTGCGGTTCCAATCGCCGCTGGGGAGACCCTCTTTGGTATCAACCGTAACCTCAGCGATCCAGTTAAGCACTGACATCCCCTCCTCATCAGGCTGAGAGATGGGATAGACCACTAAACGGTGATCATGGTATCCAAGCCCCACAAAAGATGCCTCGGTGCGCAGCGCTTTACCACGTGTCACACCGCGCCACATGATGGCACCACTCCAGTGAGGTTCGGGTTGCTCGGGATACATCTGGGCGCGCACATTTGAGTGCAGTCCATCAGCACCAACAAGCAGAGAGCCCTCAAACTCGCGCACCTCACCACTCTTCGATTGCGCCACAACTGTGACACCCATTTCGTGATTTATATAGCGCACCACTTTGTAACCTAATATGAGATCGTCAGCGCCACCGCGACTCACAAAGGCATCGTGCAAGAGCATTTGCAGTTCACCACGATGGACAGAGTACTGGGGCCAGTTGTAGCCAGCCAAGACACCTCTCGTCTCCGAGTAAATTTCGCGACCGTTGCGCCCAACCAACGCCCACTCACGCGTCTTGACACCCACTTGATCCAAAAGCTCCTCACCGATACCCATCTCGTAAAGCTCGCGCACTGCATTGGGCTGCAGGTTGATACCTACCCCCAAGGGTTTGAGCTCAGAGACTGACTCCAGCAGCAGACACGGAATATTGAGTCGCTGTAGCGTCAGCGCGAGTGCTAACCCGCCAATTCCAGCGCCGGCGATGATTACAGGTTTTTCTAGCATGGGACGATCTCTAAGGAACTTTTATTAACTTTTTTTCGCTCGGCAGAAACTAGCACAGAGTCATAACTATGACCACTCAACGTGTGTTCGACAGACACTAAGCGCCCGCATGCTGTACCGTTAACCATCGATATCTGTCATCATTGCTAAAAAGAATTAGAACAGCTCCTATGCGCAGCGCACGTCTCAAAATTAGTACACGCCTAATGTTGGCACTGAGCCTGTTGATACTTCTTCAGGCGATCATCCTCGGGGTATTCACCCTTCGCTACCTTGGTGACTCGCTTGAAGAGCAGATGGGACAGCGCGCGCTGCAGCTCGCCTCAATGATATCTCAGACACCCTCCATCAGGTCAGCAGTAACTCGTGGGGACAGCCCTACAGTGCAAAGTATTGTTGCTGATCTGCGCCTCGCTACAGATGCTAGCTTTATCTCGATCGGTGATGCTAAGGGTATACGCCTGGTACACCCCATCCCTGAGCGCATTGGCAAGCCGATGGTGGGTGGTGACAACTACAGAGCACTGCAGCTAGGCGAAAGCTACATCTCAAAAGCGGTGGGCAGCCTAGGTGAGTCAATCCGCGGAAAAACGCCAGTTTTCGATGATAAGGGTCTTGTCGTTGGCGTTGTATCCGTGGGCTATCTCACCACTACGATTGATGAGACGGTCGGCACCTATCAGAAGACTATCATTATCGTCACACTGGCTCTGCTTGCCTTCTCTATAGTGTTGGCGTACTGGATTGGACGACGTTTCCGGGCGGCCATATTCGACCTTGAACCGCACGAAATAGCCGCCCTTTTCCTTGAGCGAAACGCTACATTGGAGTCAGTGCGCGAGGGGATTATCGCAATCAATGCTGAGGGGCAAATCACCACCTTTAACCGGGCAGCAATTAAGGCCCTCAACCTCCCCGATGACAAAGAGTTAAGCGGTCTCAAATTGACTGAGGTGCTACCCGAATCGCGCCTCCCGGCGATGTTAGAGACCGGCTCGCCAGAGTACGACCGCGAGACTTTCATCAACGGCCGTAACCTTATTATCAACCGCCTACCCATCATGCGGGAGGGTAAGCTGGTCGGCATCGTTGCCAGTTTCCGGCCCAAGGATGAACTAGCTGAGGTGAGTCGCCAGCTGACCCGCATCCGCCAATATGCCGATGCACTGCGCTCGCAGGCGCACGAGTATGCAAACAAGCTCCATACAATTGCTGGCTTGATCTCCATTGATGCCAAAGATGAAGCGCTTGAACTTATCGGCCAAGAGACAGCGGGACATCAAGCGCTATTGAGCTGGATTCGCGACTCTGTCGCTGATCATCTAATCGCAGGGCTTCTGCTAGGTAAATATAACCGTGCGAGTGAACTTGGACTGCGTTTGGAGATTGATCCCGACTCCAACCTTGAGGCTCTGCCCAAACACATAGAGCCGCAGCAGGTTGTAACAGTCCTCGGAAACCTCATCGATAACGCTTTAGAGGCGAGCCTGTCCAATAACGCTGAGGCGGTCTACCTGTCGTTTACCGACCTCGGTGAAGAGATCGTGATTGAGGTTGAAGATCATGGACCGGGAATCGCACCTGAGTCTCGTGAAGCGGTCTTTCGCCAGGGTTACTCCAGTAAGGGTGAAAACCGCGGTATTGGCTTGCATCTAGTCCATGAGATTACCCTGCAGCTCAATGCGAAATTGACACTAGAGCCGGTAACACCAACGGGCTGTCGTTTTACTCTCTATTTGCCAAGGAGTCAGAATGGCTGAACGCTACAGCATTCTCATAGCCGAGGATGATCCAAAGATTGCCGAAATTCAGCGCCGCTTTATCGAGCGTCTTGAGAGATTTGAAGTCGTCGGGATCAGTCATACAACGCGCGACGCTAGCGATATGGTGGATGTACTACAGCCGGATCTCGTGCTGCTCGATATTCACTTCCCGGACGGCAATGGCTTACAGTTGCTGCGCCAACTGCGCTCGAGCGAGTCCCCCTGTGATGTAATCATGGTGACGGCAGCGAAGGAGACCGATTCACTCTCGGAGGCACTGCGCCTGGGGGTTTTTGACTATGTGCTCAAGCCTCTGGTTTTTGATCGTTTGCAGCAGTCGCTGCTGCAGTATCTTGAACACCGCTCAGCGATGTACAGCAGCGGCCCTGAACTGTCTCAAGATCTAGTGGATCAGTTACTGCCACGCAAACGCCAGAGCGACTCAAGTACAAAAAACAGCCAGACGGCCCTCCCCAAGGGGATAGATCCGCTAACCTTAGAGAAGGTAAAGGCGGTTTTTGCAGACCCCAACCTCAGTCTGAGTGCTGAGCAGGTTGGCGAGAACATCGGATCGAGTCGCACAACAGCCCGGCGTTATCTTGAATTTCTTGTCGGTGAGCAGCTGCTCAATGCTGATATTAACTATGGCACTGTTGGTCGACCCGAGCGTTTCTACCATCAGCGGTCTAAATGACTAAGTAGTTTCTAAGCCAGTTACTGAGGTTGAGATGTACCAGATACCTGATCTGAAACAGATTGAGACTTTGCGCCACATTGGCGTATTAACCAGCGGCGGCGACTCTCCTGGCATGAACGCGGCAATTCGCGCCATTGTCCGCACAGCCAACCACTTTAATATTGAGATTACGGGTATACAGCGTGGTTACTCGGGTCTGCTTGAGAAAGCATTCGTCGAGCTCAACTCAGAGAACGTCTGCAACCTGATTCAGCGCGGCGGTACCACCCTTATGAGTGCCCGCTGCAAGGAGTTTCATCTGCGCGAGACGCGAGAGTTGGCGGTTCAGAATCTGCGCGAGCAGGGTATAGAAGCGCTCATTGTAATAGGGGGTGACGGCTCGCTTACTGGTGCCCGCCTAATGGAGAAAGAGTTCGGATTCCCGGTTATAGGTCTGCCTGGGACAATCGACAACGATATCTATGGCACGGAAGTTTGCATCGGTTTTGATAGCGCGCTACATACTGCCGTGAATGCAGTCGATCGTATTCGTGACTGTGCCAACTCCAGTGAGCACTTTCATATCGTTGAGTGTATGGGGCGCAACTCAGGCGCACTAGCGGTGCACACTGGCATAGCCACGAGCGCCGAGCTCATTCTGATTCCCGAAGCCCCTTGGCAGATGGATGAGGTGTGTCATCAGCTCTACCAACTGCGCAAATCTGATCGCGCCACCTCGGGCATTATTGTGGTCGCCGAAGGCGGCAACACCGGCATCTCGTACGAGATCCAGAAGCAACTTACAGAACTGGGGATAGATTCGCTGGTGACTATTCTGGGGCATATCCAGCGCGGCGGCACCCCCTCGCCCAACGATAGACTGCTGGCATCAGCGCTGGGTAACGCTGCCATTCACTATCTTATGGCGGGCTACTCGAACGTGATGGTGGGTGTGGAGCGCGGGCGAACAATCACCTCAGATCTTGCCGATGTCATTAGCCACCGGCAGTCGCTGAACCAATCGACGCTCAAGCTCGTCTCCGAGCTCAAGCCGTGGTTCTAATTAGTCACGACCTCGGCTTCGCCGGGATCCCTCCCACTACTGCAGAAGTGGTAGTACTTTTTTCACAGAGTGGTTGCGCTCTTTTAACACCACCCTTCCCGTACTAGTATCTTAAATTTCACAGCTATTTAATTTAAATAGTCGCAGCCGGAGAGCGATTTCTATGTCAATCGAGTTACAAGATTCTGACCTGTTAAAAAACCTAGCTTACATCAATGGAGAGTGGGTGGGGTCGCATACGGGTGCAACCTTTGCAGTAACAAACCCAGCTACTGGAGAACTTCTGGCTGAAGTTCCTGATATGGACGCAACTGATACAGAGCGCGCAATCGCTGCGGCGCACTCCGCTTGGGCCGCCTGGCGCGAGACTCCCTGCAAGCAGAAGGCTGCAATACTCCGCCGCTGGTTTGACCTAGTTATGGCAGCGCAAGAGGATTTGGCTCGCCTGATGACTGCAGAGCAGGGCAAACCTCTAGCGGAAGCACGCGGTGAAGTCGCCTACGGAGCTAGCTACATTGAGTGGTTTGCCGAGGAGGCGAAGCGTATCTACGGAGACACCATCCCAGCGGCTACCGGCGACAAGCGCCTTGTTGTTATCAAGCAGCCTGTGGGTGTTGTGGGGGCGATAACCCCTTGGAACTTCCCTAATGCGATGATCGCTCGCAAAATTGCACCGGCACTCGCAGCCGGCTGTCCCGTGGTGGCAAAGCCTGCCGAGGATACCCCACTCTCCTCACTGGCCCTTGCAGTGCTGGCTGAGCGTGCCGGTGTTCCAGCCGGTCTGATTAATATAGTCACCTGCTCTCGCAGCAATGCTGCAGCCGTGGGCACAGCACTAACCGGATCGGAGAAGGTGCGCAAGATTTCGTTCACTGGCTCAACCGCGGTTGGCAAGATTCTTATGAAACAGGCTGCCGACTCCGTGAAAAAAGTGAGCATGGAGCTTGGTGGCAACGCACCATTCGTGGTGTTTGATGATGCAGATCTGGACGCAGCTATTGATGGCGTAATTGCCTCGAAATACCGTAACACCGGGCAGACCTGTGTCTGTGCCAACCGTATCATTGTTCAATCGGGCGTCTATGAAACCTTTTTAGAGAAGCTTGCGGCGCGCGTATCCCAGTTTAAGGTGGGTAATGGCCTTGAGGTCGAGGATGCCGTGCAGGGTCCATTGATCAACCGTGCGGCAGTTGAAAAGGTCGAGCGCCACGTTAAAGATGCCGTAGATAAGGGCGCACGCGTAATCCTAGGCGGTAAAGCACACGCACTAGGTGGTACCTTCTTCGAACCTACAATTCTAGCTGACGTCACCACAGATATGTGTGTCACCTATGAAGAGACCTTCGGTCCGGTAGCGCCAATCTACAAGTTCGACACCGAAGAGCAAGCGGTAGCGCTGGCTAACGACACCGAGTTTGGCCTAGCCGCCTACTTCTACAGCCGTGATATAGGCCGTGTTTGGCGCGTTGCAGAAGCGTTGGAGGTAGGTATTGTAGGAATCAACGAAGGGATAATCTCGAGTGAGATGGCGCCCTTCGGTGGCATCAAACAGAGCGGCCAAGGCCGTGAAGGCAGCAAGTATGGCCTAGATGACTACCTCGAGAAGAAATACCTCTGCATGGGTGGTATCTAATCCGCACTGCCCTCTGCGCGTTATCGCTCTTTTCTGATAAAAATGGCTTCAGTTTCTGCTGAAGCCATTTTTTAGTGCCAAAGTACGTCCGATTCAGGTATCAGAGACGCATACGAGGCACTTTATTCGCGCTGAGCTTTCGCCTCGTCTCTCGAAAAATTCAGACTAAGCTAAATTACGTCCAACACCCGCCCACACTAGGGGACAGTATGAAGTTGATTATCGGTAACAAAAACTACTCCTCTTGGTCACTGCGTAGCTGGCTGCTTCTGACGCATTTTGAACTAGATTTCGAGGAGATTAATGTGTCGCTGCGTAGCGAAGAGCTCAATGCGCGTTTAGGAGAGTATTCCCCGTCTCAACGCGTTCCAGTACTGGAGGATGGGGCAACAAGGGTTTGGGATACCCTAGCAATAGCTGAATATATCAATGAGAAACTGGATGGCGCCGCCTGGCCGAGCAAAACGCAGGAGCGTGCCTACGCGCGCAGCATCAGCGCTGAAATGCACGCGGGTTTTACCGCTCTGCGCAACGCAATGCCTATGAATATCCGCGCCAAACGAGGCGTAGAACTGAGCCAAGCTGTACAGCGGGACCTTCAACGCATCGAGATGATTTTCGGTGATACCCGCTTGTCCTACTCTACACAGGGCCCATGGCTCGCCGGAGCTTTCTCGATTGCAGATTGCATGTACGCCCCCGTAGCGAGTCGTTTAAAGACCTATGGAATATCCCTAAACCAGAAGGCTGAGGAGTACGTGGAGATGATTCACGAACTCCCCGCCATGAAACAGTGGATCTCAGCGGCGTTAGCGGAGAGTGAAGTTATTCCGGAGGATGAGGCCGGGGTGGATATAGTATAACTAGGCAGTCTGAGACAAAGCGGGTGAGCAGATCATTTCACTTCTATGAGCGAAAGGATTCTCTCTCTCGATAGCATCCAGCATCCACCTTGCCACGTCGGCATTGGATATCCGCGTGCTTGGGTCGAAACGATCTGCCAACACGACAGTCTCAGAGAGCTCAGCGTCCACCAGCACAACTGGACGCACGGCTAGGGTGTCTAGTCCGCTCTGCTCCAGTACCCTTTCCAGGTTATTCAAATCCCGAAAAATCTTGCCAACAGAACTGCCTTCAATCACTTGCTGCATGTTTGGAGCAACCAAACTCCAACTGTCGCCAACCCCAGCGGAGCTGATTGCGACTAGGCGATGAACCCTTGCATCCTTCATCGCCTTTACAACAATAACTGCACTTTGCTCGGTGAAATCTTCGGGCGAGAGCAGCTCCGAAAAGGGGTCAGACGGGTTCGCCTTTCGAATGCCTAGGCATGACACTACAGCGTCTACCCCCTGAACGGCCTCTTTCACAGAGGCGCTATCCAGAACGTCGCCCTGCACTACCTCCAAATTCGCATGACTCAACAAACCTGCCGGATCGCGCACCAGGGCTCTTACGATGTAGCCACGCTCCAATGCCATATTCAGGAGCTTGCGACCGGTGTTTCCTGTCGCTCCAAGTAATAGGATTTTATTGCTTTGCATCTAACCCTCTCTGACTAGCGAGCAAGTTTAAAGGAGCAAATACGCTCTATGATCAAGCCGGATCTGCTTGCTTAGGGCGCTAACGCTTCCAGCTGGGATCTTTTTGGTCAATCAAGCGGATCAACGCAGGCCACTCAGGGTGGCGCACTTTGGCGTTCGCCTGGGCCTCTCCGCCCTCAAACTGATGACGTGTTTTGCGCATTATCTCTTCATCGATAAGGTTCAGCTTACCTGCGGCCATCGCTTTTAGCTGTACTTCAGCATTGCGGATAAAGGCGAAGTGGCGTACGAAAGCCCATGTACAGTCTGCACCCGCTGTAAGTAGGCCGTGATTACGCAGCACCAACGTATGGTTCGATTCACCCAGCGCAGCAGCAAGGCGTGGCCCTTCAGACCCATCTAAAACAATACCTTCAAACTCGTGATAGCCAGTACGCTCGAAGAACTGACAGCCCTCTTGAGTAACTGGAATCACAGGCGAATCGACAGCACAGAGCGCCTGCGAGATGGGCTCATGGGTATGCAGAATACAGTGCAGGTCAGGGCGCGCTTTATGCAGCGTTGAGTGTATGTTGTAGCCCGCTTTGTTGACGTTCCAATCACTCTCACTGAGGGCGTTACCCTCAATGTCGATCTTAATCAGATCAGAGGCTCGAAGCTCGTCGTAACGCACACCAAAGGGGTTAATCAGAAACTCCTCAGTGCCCGGTATGCGCAGGCTAATGTGGTTATAGACGATGAATGTCCAGCCGAAATGATCCACCATCCGGTAGGTCGCAGCGAGCTGCAGGCGTGCCTGCCACTCTGTATCACTCATACCTGCCGGTGCTGATGGAAGCTCTACCTGAAATCGTGGATCCTTATTCATCGTTCTACCCCTATATTCTCTGTAAGTCGTTACTTATCTTGCAACTGGTCCACATTAGCAATCAGTTTGTGTAGCGTTGCAGTAAAGCTGGCCAACTCAGCTGCATCAACACCAGCAATGACCTTAGCGTGTCTCAGTTTAACCGCACTCAGAAACTGGTCATGGAGACTCCAGCCCTCACTACTCAAGGACCAGCGTTTCTGTTTAGCGGTCGGGGTTTCAGTGCTAGCAAGCAAAAAACCCGCACTGTCGAGCTTGTTTATTGCTCGACTAACAGCCGCTTTGTCGAGCGAAATCAGCGAACTAATCTCCGCTGCCTTGCACTCGGGCTGACAGCCAATAGAGGCCAACACTCGCATCTCGACTGAGCCTAACCCAAATTGCTTTAGGTACTGCCCAGAGGCGAAGGCGGTGATGCGGTTAGACAACACCGTCAGCAGATGTTGAGTATAAAACTCGTAATCGAGAACCTCGCGGCCATCGCGCTGCTGTGTAATTTTCATTCGCGAGTATGAATCCTGATCAGTCGGATATGGACATTGGGCGCTCACCCATCACAGTGGTGCGGTGTAGCTCACGACGGAAACCGTCGTAATCATTGAAGGCACGATGTAAGCAGATGCGGTTGTCCCATATTGCCACCGTATCAACCTCCCAACGCAAGCGGCAGGCGAAGAACTCTTGTGTCGCGTGACCGTGCAGGAACTCCAAAAGCGGCTTTGACTCGCGACGATCCATACCTTCGATACCTACCGCGTAAACGCCGTCTACGTAGAGTGAGAGCTCACCCGACTCAGGGTGTTTGCGTACCATCGGATGGAAACTCCCTTTTAGCATCTTTTCAACATCAAGCTCCAGCTCAATGTCGGTCATATTCTTTCCGTTATTGGTCTGTTCAATCGACTCTCTCATGCCTGCGATTACGCGTTCTGCTGCCATGTGAACTTTCAACGGTTTCAGCATCTCACGCATCGCCGGAGAGAGGCTCTCATAAGCCATCACCGAGTTGTACCAGATCGTGTCGCCGCCATAAGGTGGAATGTCGACTCCATGGAGCACGCTAACTGAAGGTGGACGCTCTAAAAAAGCCGAGTCAGTGTGGTGGCCGCCACCAAAAATAATCTTGGATTTGGTTGTCGCCTCTTTCAACACCGGCTGTACATCGGGAAAGTCCGGCAGACCAGTGGTGTATGCATCTGTGCCAAGCTCACCAAAACGCTTTGTAAATTCCAGCTGATCAGCGGGCGTTAAATCTTGCCTGCGTAGGAACAGCATTTTGTGATGCCACAACGCCTCTTTGAGCTCTTCAAAGGCCTCGTCATCCAGATCTTTTAGTTGTATATCCAGCACCTCACCGCCCATTGAGGACGCCAGAGGAAGGGTCTTTATCTTGTTACCGCTGAACGGAGTATTGCGGTATGGCTGCTCATGGTGAACTAGTTTAGTCTCTTGTGACATAAGAGTGCCCTGTTTTTTTATTAAGTTTTTACCCTAGGAGCACAAGCCTATTTTCCATTTGTTGATATGTCAACTTTTACCAGCACGACTAGACAAAGGTCTAGTCTTATAGGTCTAAGTTTTGATGCTCAGCTTTATCCACTGAAGGACCAAACCAACGAGACCTCAATGCATGAGATAATCCCCACCACAACGAAAATGGTATCTTTCCCCTAGCATGAAACTGCGGCTCCGAAGCCCTTGCTTCAGGACCTACCCTAAAGGCCATTTCACGGTAGGCGGATCTTCTCTAACTAGATGACACTGACACAGCTAGGTGTTGAGTTTTGAAGGGAGCTGCATGATCGAAGGAGCGCCTCTAAAACGCAGAAAACCGCTCTCAGTTCAAGAGAGCGGCTTTTTATCGCGCGCTAAACTGCGCTCCTACATCAGTATATACCCAGGTTTATGAGCTCTGAGTCGGTACTTTAAGCTTGCCACGCAAGAAGAATGGCGCGACGAATCCGGCAATTGCAAAGACCCACAGGCCAATCGAGATGTTGCTCTGGAAGAGGTAGGTCCAATCACCATCAGAGAGTACCATGGCGCGGCGCAGGTTCACTTCCATATGACCACCCAACAAGATGCCGAGGATGACTGGTACAGAGGGTATATCCATCTTGCGCAACAGGTATCCCAGTACCCCAAAGCCGATCATCAGTAGCAGGTCGAAGTAGCTGCCCGTCAGGGAGAAGATGCCTACAAACGATACCAGGGTTACGCCCGGCAGGAGAATAGCAGGTGGTACCTGAAGCACCTTACTAAACATCTTTACCATAGGTACGTTGAGGATCAGTAGCACGACGTTGGCAATCAACAGCGATGCTATCAAGCCCCAAACGACTTCAGGACGGTCGTTAAACAGCGTCGGTCCTGGAGTGATATTCAGAGTCATCAACAAGGCTAGCAGTACCGCTGTAGTACCCGAACCCGGGACACCCAGCGTCAACATAGGTACTAAAGCACCACCCGCCGCCGCGTTGTTACCCGCCTCAGGCGCTGCAATACCGCGTGGATCGCCTTTACCGAACTCGGAGTTATCACGAACTGAGGACTTCTCCTGCATGTAGGCGAGGAATGAACCTAGCGAGGCACCTGCACCTGGCAGAAGGCCCGCGATGAAGCCAATAGCCGTCGCTTTGAGCATCGTCCACTTGGTTCTCACGATGTCAGCCCACGGGATGGTGATTCTCTCGAGCTTCACACCGATAGCCGAATCTTTACCGTGCGATTCAATGAAAACTAACACTTCCGAGACAGCAAACAGACCCACGATAGCAACGAGGAAGTCGATACCATCAAACAGATGCATGTTGTCGCCAGTAAAGCGCGTCATACCCGTCGTAGAATCCACACCGATGGTCGCAATACCTAGACCGATACAGACCGCCAGCGCCGCTTTCGCCTGGTTATTTGAGCCAATGCCACCCAGGGTTGCGAACGCCAGCATATAGAGTGCAAAGTACTCCGCCGGACCGAATAGATACGCCACTTTAGCGAGCAGCGGAGAGAGCAACATCAGCCCGATAGTCGCTAACAATGCACCGACGAATGAGGCAACACCTGAGAGCACCAACGCGTCACCAGCCCGGCCTTTTTTAGCCATTGGATAACCGTCAAGACAGGTCATCATGGCCGGCTCGTCACCGGGTATGTTGAGCAAAATTGAAGAGATGCGGCCGCCATACATGGCGCCATAGTAGACACTGGTCATCAATACCAGTGCTTGAGTTGCATCCAATCCGAAAGAGAAGGTCAACGGTATGAGTATCGCTACACCGTTTGATGGGCCAAGACCCGGTAGCGAACCAACCATTGTTCCAATGATACAACCGGCCACAGCGAGGGCCAGCGTAAATGGCGTTAGGGCAACATCAAAGCCCAGTGCCAGATTGGCAAACAGATCCATGAGCCTTACCCCATGAGCCATCGCGGAAACGCGAAAAGACTCAAACCAAAGACGAATTTAAACAACAGGAACAGACCCGCCGACATACCAATCCCAGTCAGCACCGATGTGCGAATCTTAGGACTGATTAGGTAGGAGATTGCTGTACCTACGAGTGCCGTTGATACAAGGAAACCAAGCGGTTTCAGGCCATAGGCGTAAAGCACTAATGCTACTACTGCATAGCCGAGATGAAGCAGAGTCGTTAGACCCGGCCAAGCTGGCTCCTCATCAGGTTTCATGATCAGAACCAGACCACAGATAATCGCTACAGCTGCGATACCCATAGGAAAGGCTTTGGGACCTAGAGGATCAGCAAAGAATGGCTCTGACAAAGTAGTGGCGCCCGCGAAATACGCGAGCGCCAGCACAACGACAATAAAGCCTGTTATGCGATCAGTCATTACTTGAGAACACCCAGCTCTTTAGACATGTCCTGAACTTCCTGCATCACGCCGTTCAAGTAGCTCTGGAAGTCAGGGCCCACTTTAGTGAACTTCACCAGACCATTGGCTTCCATTGCATCCGCCCACTCCTTAGAGGCAGCAACCTGTGCGAGAGCGTCAGACCACTTCTGGTAAGAAGCTTCTGAAGCGCCTTTTGGCGTGTAGAGACCGCGCCAGTTAACCGCTACAACGTCGATACCCTGCTCTTTTGCAGTTGGAATCTCAACGTTCAAACCTGGGATTTCGATGCGCTCGTCGGTGAACGAAGCCAGTACGCGAACGTCACCGTTCTTGATGAAACTTACGACACCAGAGATGTCGCCAGTCATCGCAGACGTGAAGCCACCGACAGTCTGAGTGATCGCATCCGCGTCACCATCAACAGCGATGTACTTAACTTTACGGATGTCAGTGAAACCCTTACGTTTCAGCGCCATCAGCACCTTCAAATGGTCGTAGCCGCCTGCAGCAGAACCGCCCGCGAACGCGTGCTTGCTTGGGTTAGCAATAACATCATCTAACAGCTCGTTCAGAGTCTGGTATGGGGAGTCTTTAGCAACAACGATCACACCGGGATCAGCACCGATAGCACCGAGAAAGCGAACCTGGTCTGAGGTCATGCCAGAGTAAGCATTCTGCGCCAAACGGGTTGCAGTCGCGGTAGAGGCGGCGACGATCACATCTTCGTCATCGTTGCGCTCGTTCACAACGTGAGCGTATGCCAGACCACCACCAGCACCGGCCATATTAGTCACCTGGATTGGATCAGCTACAGCGCCGATGTCGTGCATTATTTTACCGATCTGACGACAAGTGAAGTCCCAACCACCGCCAGGGTTAGCAGGAGCGATACACTCAGCAGCAAAGCTTGAAGATGCAGCGATGGAGAGAGTCGCGCCGGCGACCATCAGTTTCAATTTAGAAAGTTTCATTATTCTTATCTCCGAATGTGACAGTGTCGCTACAGTCCTGTAGCTGCCACTACTCTAAGAACTCAACTTTTTATAACCAAGTTTTCGCGCTTAAAGGCTTTTCAAAACCTTCTGCACATAAAGTTCATAAAGTTCACGAACGGAGAATATTAAACAGAGAGTGGCTCGCCACTTTTCATCATAGAGCGGGTGTAGAGTACGTGCTCACGAGCCTGGTGAGCCGCCTCCTCTGCATTGCGAGCCATCAGTGCACTGTAGATAAGGTTGTGCTGCACACCGATGCGTTCAGGGTAACGCCCATGGCGCTTCAGCGTGTGGTCTAATACCAGGTAGATCGCATTGAAGAAGCGGGCATAGAAAATTTGACTCAAGGCTGAGACCCCCAAGTGGTGGCTCGATTCCGCAATAAGTGTGTGGAAACGCAGGTCAGCCTTGGCCTTCGATAGCGTGGTATCCCCCTGACCTCGCTTTCGCATCTGCACATATTCATTAGCAATTGCCTCAAGCTCCTCATCGGAGGCACGCTGGGCGCAGTAGAAAGCTGCTTGGGCTTCCAGCTCTGCTCGCAGTGCCAGCATCGCTCTCAAATCATCCAGGCTGGGATTGAGCTCCAACGTCAGCCCTTCAAATATTGGCAAAAAAGGATTTGCGTAGGTCGCACGTCGCCCAGCCGAACGTAACAAGAGACCGTCAGCTTCAAGCTGAGTAAGCGTTCGGTTTATGGTGTCACGCGAAACACCATGTGCCTTTGCCAATTCTCGCTCGGACGGAAGACGCTGGCCCGGCGCAACCTCTCCCGCAGCAAGCGGGTGGATTAACGTCCTGTAGAGTGCATCCGTCTTCGAATTCATCGGCTTAATTTTGGTCAGTCCAGTTGATAGATTATAACTCCAAAACTTGGAGTTAAATTTACTCTGCGGTTCTAGATACGCATCAACACCTAAAGAGGATCCTCGACGATGTCCGTGATTTGCGAACTTACAGATCTGCAGAAGCTCTACCACAAACGTGTACCTAAGATGTTTCAGGGCTACTGCGAATCGGGCTCTTGGACGCAGCAGACGCTGGCTATGAATAAATCTGACTTTCAGAAGATCCTCTTTCGCCAGCGTGTAGCGCGAGACCTTGCACCTCGCACACTCGCAACACAGATGGCTGGGCAAGAGGTTAAGATGCCCGTCGCGATGGCTCCGGTAGGGCTGCTAGGCATGCAACACCCTGATGGTGAAATCAAAGCAGCACAGGCTGCTGAAGAGTTTGGCGTTCCTTTCACCCTTTCAACGATGAGTATCTGCTCCATAGAAGCGGTGGCAGCTGCGACTACTAAGCCGTTCTGGTTTCAGCTGTATGTGCAGAAGGATAGAGAATTTACTAAGAAGCTGATTGAGCGTGCGAAAGCCGCTAACTGCTCAGCACTCGTTGTGACACTCGACCTACAGATAATCGGAAAACGCCATGCTGATCACCGCAACGGTATGACAGCACCACCGCGACTCACGCTCCCCAATATCCTTGATATCTCGCGTCGTCCACGCTGGGCCTTCGGTATGCTGGGCACCAAAAACCGTGAGTTCGGTAACATTCAAGGTTGCGCAACAGGTGTTGACGACATGAACGACCTGATGAAGTGGACGGCAGGATCCTTCGATCCCAACCTCAATTGGGACGACCTAAAGTTTTTCCGGGAAGCGTGGGATGGCCCACTGATCATCAAAGGGATCATGGAGGCCGATGACGCGCGCAGGTGTGTCGAGCTTGGCGCGGATGCGATTGTGGTCTCAAACCACGGTGGACGCCAGCTGGACGGCGCACGCTCATCAATCAGCGCTCTACCTGAGATTATTGATGCGGTTGGAGATCAAATTGAGGTTTGGCTCGACGGCGGAATTCGCTCGGGACAGGATGTCATTCGTGCCCGCGCGCTCGGTGCAAAAGGGGTCTTGGTCGGTCGCCCTATGGTTTATGGCCTTGGCGCTATGGGTAAAGCGGGAGTGACGCGAATGCTTGAGATCTTCCACGAAGAGGCGGAACTCACTATGGCATTTATAGGCCATCGCGATATCCAGTCGGTCTGCGCTGATGATGTAGTCATTAAAGGCGATCTCTAAGGCTCCCCTCTGCTGAGCGTACTCCATTGTTGTGAATCACGATGTACTCCTGACTCTCTCCGATGCAGCGATGTACCGCTATATAGCCCTGTAGCGAAATCGCTACTCTTTGGCTCCAGCGGCTTCAACTGAGCGAGTCAGGGGACTCTGAGTGTCAGCACACCCTTGTGTTGACTCAACTGCAGATGTTGCAAAAAGCTCATCCCCAGTAGAACGGAATCACCCGCCATACCTGGCGTAATCAGCGCCTCTACATTCTGCATCTCTATCCCACCGAGGCGTACGCTATCCAATAGCGTGTAATCGACGCTTACCCGTCCATTGGCGGTTTCGGCGAACCCTTTCCCCTGCGAAGCCAAACCTAACTCCTGCGCTAGGGATGAGGACAACGAAACGTAGGTTGCTCCCGTGTCTACAATAAACCGCACCGGCGTCTCATTAATTCGCCCGGGTGCTGTATAGTGGCCACGACCATCCGACGCTAAAACGACCTCGGAACCACTCATAGCGGCGGACAGGTAGGCGTTGGGGTTGTTCTTCTGCTCGAGCCAGGCGTCGAAAAACAGTGTCAGCAGCGCCAACCCCGCGATCCAAGTCAGATGTGCTGAGAGACGGGCCATTTTGGAGCGGTTACTCATGCTTGTTTCCTTAGGAGAACAGATCAATCTGCGGCGCTATTAGCTGATCGAAATGGACACCCAAAAAGGGTAGCAGACTATCGGCGACGGGTCGCAGTTGCTTATCGATATAGTGCTGATAGTCGATCGCAGAACGCGCACATACTCTAGGTTCGGGTCCTTGTACGGTAATCCAGTACTCAATTCGATCACCACGCCCCATTTGAGATGGCAGACTCCGCTCGCGCAGATAGCTCTGCAGTTTACGCGCCGCTTTTACGTGCGGCGGGTTGGAGGCGTTGTAAGCCTCTAACGAGCGACGCAAAGATTTGCGATAAAGCAAGGCATCATCACGCTCTCCCGCATAAACTGAGGCGACAAAATCTCGTAGATAGCCCTCCCAAGGCTGGTTAGTAAATACCCGCTGATAGAGATTCTGCTGAAACTCGCGAGCAGCGGCCGTCCAATCAGTGCGCACAGATTCGAGCCCCTTAAAGACCAGCTCACTTGACTCCCCTACTCGTTTCAAACCGGCGTAACGCTTCTTACTGCCCTTATCAGAGTGCCGCATGGTGGGCATCAGAAAGCGGCTAAACTCGCTCTCAAACTGCAGCTCCAACGCACTATCAACCCCATACTCAGACTTCAAAGTTCGGCTTAGCCAGGCGTTTACCTCGGCCGCAAGCGCACGCCCGTAGGCGGGAGTATCGCTACTCTTCCAGTCGTCTCCAAGCCAGACAAACACCGAGTCCGTGTCACCATAGATTACGCGGTGCCCGCGCTGCTGCTCTATGTATTCAGCCGTGCGCTGCAGTAACTCGTGCCCACGCAGCGTGATAGCACCCGAGAGGCGTTGATCAAAAAAACGGCAGACACGTGAGCCCAGCACGCCGTAGCAGGCGTTCATCTGAATCTTAATCGCCTGTGAGAAAGCGCTATTGCCCTCCGCTTTAGCCCTATCACGCGCTCGCCAGAGATCAGTGATAATTCCCGGCAATATTGCTACCTGTGGATTGAACTCAGCTTCGAAGAAGCCCTCCACCCGCTGTTCAGGCTCCACCTCATGCGCCAGCGCTAGGCCTAGGGGGTCGATGCTGAACGTACGAATAATACTGGGATAGAGCGACTTGAAGTCAAACACTAGAACGTTGGAGAAGAGGCCCGGAACCGACTCCATCACAAAACCGCCAGGAACCTCAAGATCGTCGCGCCCCGAGGCATACTCTGGCGCAACATAGCCGGCACGATGCAACTTGGGCAGATAGAGGTTATCAAACGCCTGTTGGGAACCGCCTACCTTATCAAGTGCAAGCCCAGTTAAACGGTTGCGCTCTACTAGATAGTCCAATAGCCCTGCGGCGGCAAAAATATCGGAGACAAGCCGGCAATCCTCCAGATTGTATTGCGCCAATGCCAGAGGCTCCTCGCGGTAGAGGCGCTGAATCTCTTCGCCTCGATCTTCGGGATGATCGATCTTCTTACCCCGCCCAAGAAGCTCTTGTGCCACATACTCCAATCCGTAGCGTTCAAACTGCCAGCTAGCCGCTTTGAGCGCCTCTATACCATCCAACACCACTCGCCCACCGATGCGCGCAAACCAACGGCCCGTCTGCCCCTGTTCTACGAAGAGCCCCTCCTGGTCACGGCCGATATTGAGACGCAAGCCAAGCTCCTTGGCCCGGCGCAGCAGTACCCGTAGGTCAAAACCGATCACGGCCCAACCTATTAAGATATCCGGATCCCAGCTGCGCAGTACCTCTACAAAGCGCAGTAGCATGGAACGCTCGTCAGTAAAGCACTCGATCCAATCAGCCTCGACGTGCTGTCCATTCAACAATACCAACTCCTGTTCGCCCATCTGTAGGGCAATACTGAGAATCTTATTGGTCGTGAGTGTCGTCTCAATATCGAGGGAGAGACTTTTCAACGCGGGGGTGTAGTTAGCAGGTCTGAGCTCTGCGCCTTGCGCACTCTGTAGCACCGCTGCCCCAGTTCGAATGAAGCGCTCCATGAGGTAGCGGTCAGCGGGGCGAATATCCTCCTCCATCAGTGCAATGCGGTTAGCAGCAAGGCGCTCAATCGCCTCGCGATAGAGCGCTAGAGACCGACAGTAGAGACCGGCAACCGGCTCACCGGCGAGGTTCCTTAGTTTTAAGGGCTTGAGTTGCCAACCTGATAGATCATCGAGGCTGCTCTCTATGGCTGAGCGGTCTTCAGCGCGAACAAAGCAGACCGCTTCGGTCTCCGGCACTCTGATCTCAAGCGGTCCATCCGCAGTCGAGAGCCAGTAGCAGAGCTCAATACCCCGCTCGGTGTCGCGCTGCTGACGAGTCAGCACAAAACCGATCATGCCGGTCTAGCTACCGAAAGGCAGGACTATCTCAAGATCAGGAAAATGCGCCAACACCTCAGTCGCATCTTGCTGCTGAAACAAGAGCTTGAGGTTGGGACCCGCGTCCATCGTGAAATAGATCTCTAGCCCCTGTTGACGCAGCGCCCAGATCTTCTGCATCGCTGCGAGAGAGTCGGGCTGCCAATAGACCAGTGGCGGCCAACTGGCGATCATTGTTGCGTGCATAGAGAGCGCATTCTGCTCAGCGGTGCTGCCGAGCAGAGTAAAATCTTGCGACTCGATCGCTTGGTGCAGTTTCATCAGATCTGTATTGGCTTGCAGAGGCCAGCTCTGGTAAAGGTGGCAACTCTCAACCGTACGTGCCATACCGGAGCGTGAGTCGACGGATTTAACCCCCTCGTCCACTTTGATTAGACCAATAGCGAGGCCCTCCCAACGCCTATCTATAGGGTGTGCATGAGAGTCTGCACCATCGTCGCGATGCCCCATATGCCACTCTACAAAGCCCTCGTAGATCGAGCGACAGGCGCTACCACTCCCAAGACGTGCAAGCATCGAGAGCGCCGACGACTCCAGACCCAGTTTTAGCGAGTCATTCAGCGCCAAAGTGAGTGCCGCAAAGCCGGAGGCCGATGAGGCTAAACCTGCAGCGGTGGGTATGTTATTGCGCGTCTCAATACGAAAGGCCTGGTGCGAGGTTTGACGAAAGAGATCAATAAAGCCACTCAAACGCTTAGCGAAGAGGGTATCGGCTCGCAGTTGCAGGCCATTGAGCCAGACATCATCCGCGGGCCCCTCAATAGGTTCAACACGTGTGCGTGTACCCAAGTGGGCTAAAGAGACAGAGAGCGAGGGATTTATTGGCAAATTGAGCTCGCTGTCACGCTTCCCCCAGTATTTGCACAGCGCAATGTTACTCGGGGCAAAGTGCTCATCCGTAGCCTCGGCTGCCTGAGGCTGCGGAAGCACTCTATTTACCAGTTCAAACTTATCCATCACGCTCATCCACGATAGTTAGACCCTGCTGGGATATCTCCACAGGGATATGGGTATAGTTTATCTCTTGCGGCGCCGCTTGACCGAGACAGATAACTGAGTCGCCAAGACCCGACCCGGAAATCTTTACGCCCAGCACATCAGCCTGATCTCGCAGTTGATACTGAAGATCGGCAAGCGCTTTGTCGCAGACGCCAAGTGCATCCATAAGCCCGGCATAGCTATTCATTAACTGTCCAAGCAAGGTCCACTCTTGCTGATGAATCGCAGCCTCAGCGGCTTCGGCGGTCTCTCCCATAAGACGGTAGATACCGCTGTAGAGCCCAGGCGCTTTTGCAGCCAGAGTCTCAACCCGGGCGATCACCTCCGGCGTCTTCATCTTGTAGCCAACGTAGTAGAGGTCGATGGGCGGCAAGCCGCTGAGCCTACGAATCTCACGCGGCTCAACTCTATAAGCAACTAAGCCACCATAAATACTTGCGACTAAATCTGTACCCGAGCCACGCCCACCTTGGACTCTGTGTACAACCCGCAGGGCACGCTCAAACAGAGCATCTGCAGCGAGCTGTTCACCGCAGAAGCGGCTCAGCGCCGCAACCACACCTGCGGTGACAGCCGCAGATGAGCCCAAACCCACTTCGTGGGAGAACTCACTGTTGATGCTGAGCTCAAAACCGCTAGGCAGGTGTTCAACCCGCTCCTCGATGGCGCTCAAGACGAAACTCAATTTGGGTTCAGGTGTTAAGTTGTGCAGAGCGGCTCTGTACTGTGCCAACGATGAGCTAATCACAACCTCAGAGTCAGCGCGCGCCACCAGCTTCACGTCGATATAACGTGCAACCGCCAGTGCTAGCGCAAGCTCGCCTTGCAGCACAGCGTGCTCGCCCATCAGCATTAGGCTACCCGGAACCTTCACACGGATCATTGGATGCTACTCATCGCGACAGGCTCCTCGATTACTGATTCTCAACTCACCCCAACGATAGTGCCGCGGGAGGTTGAGCGCGGCCGGGGTATGTTGCGGTAAATAGGCGATAACCAGACCTGCGGCATTGCCGACTACAGTGCCGGCACCTGAAACCTTCGCCGCACCACCGCGCTCTTCCACGCGTTCGATGAGCGCAGCAACCTGGGCCGGAACCACTCCAATTCGATTCAGCAGTCGGTGGTTTTGACTAATTAGATCGGCAATCGACTGCTGCTGTGCTAGACGGCTGTGCATCGCTTCGGTTACTGCCGTAAATTCGCTCCAGATTGAAGAGTTGGCGAAGTTGCGTCGCACCTGATCGACGCAGGTCCCGGTAGAGACCTCAGGCGTGCCGGTGTGAATCCAGTACCAGTTTGCGTCGAACTCTGTTGGCACAAAGCTGACGCGCTCGGCACGCTCGTTTTCCAGTTTTACCAGCCCGCCTAGGGTGACGGCCGCCGCATCCATCAATGAGCCACGCCCATGCTGTAGCCGCTCGCAATGGCGCACCTGACGAATGAGGTCATCGCTATTTTCAGCCTTCGCAAAGAGTGTCAGCAAGGCAGCCAGCAGCGCTGCCGATGAGCCCATCCCAGCACCTATAGGTATGTCTGAACTTATCTCAACCTTGCCTCGGGGGAGCTGTTTTATCTCACCGAGAAGATGCGCCATCTCGACTGTGTAGAAGACCAACTCTGCTGGGCGGCTGAGTATTTCGGTGATAGAACGTTCACCCTTAAGGTACGCCTCAAAGGCGTTGTCGAGACGGTGCCGAAGGCTCGAGAATTTCTCCAACGCCATCTCATGCACTTTGTCTGGCGCTAGCCAAGAGAGTCGCGGCAATGTATCGGGGTAGTAACGGACGCTCAAGCGCTGCTCGAGCGCCATCACCAGCGCCGGGCAGCCATATACTGCAGAGTGGTCGCCCGAGAGGATCGCTTTAGCTGGAGCGCTGGCTACCTGCATGTTAGACCTGCATTTTTAAACTGAGATGTACTCGCGCTTGTGCTCAGAGATAGCGGCTAGACGAAAACGTCCCTGAGTCTGCTGGGGCAATCGATGCTCACCACCATCCGTAGGATTAGCATAGTGGTAGAGTTCAATATACTCCTCGTAACTGAGCTCTTTACGATTTTCTAGCAGCGCTTGGTGTTTCTGTGGCAACAGTGCTTGCTGATACCCAGCTTGAACCCTTGCAGTGAAGAACTCTGCCACACAACCAGAGCCGTAGCTGAACAGGCCAATGCGTTTATCCGTCAGATCCTCGGTGCTGTTCTCTAGTAATGAACAGAGTCCGATATACATCGACGCTGTGTAGGAGTTTCCAATAGCCCGATTGTAAATCAAGGTCGGTTCGATCTGACGCTCCAACTCTTCGGGGGTCTGGCCGCTTTTGTTGACGCGCGCAAGATGAGAGTGCGCCTTTTGTGCCATCTTTCCGAATGGGAGGTGGTAGCAGAAGTAGTCGAGATCTGTATAGCTGGTGCTACTCTGCTCGGTGAAATTTTCCCAACTGCGCTTCAGTGATTTGAGGTAGATTTTAGTGGAGTATTTACCGTCTACTAAGGCGTTAGTCCGGTAGTTTGGACGCCAAAAATCCATCACATCTTCTGTGTGGTTTCCAACTTCAGGCGCTATCTCAAGAATTCGGGGGTTAGCACTGATCAACATAGCCACCGCGCCGCATCCTTGGGTCGCTTCACCGGGAGACTCAAGGTCATAGCGGGCGACATCAGAAGCAATCACCAATATCGGTCGCGCAGGCTGGCGCGCAACCATGGCACAAGCCATCTGAATTGCGGCAGTCGCGCTATAGCACGCCTGTTTCAGCTCTACCACACGGCAGTTGGAGTTGAGTCCCAGCAGACGATGTACATAGACGCCAGCAGCCTTGGACTGGTCGATGCCTGTCTCGGTGGCGAACAGTACTGCAGCAATAGCCTCAGTACCCACGCGCTCAACGATAGGCAGCGCGGCATTGGCAGCGAGAGTTACGACATCCTCGTCCAGGGAGGCCATCGCCATCTTCTCCTGCCCAATACCATCATAGTATTTGTTTGGGTCGATTCCCTGATGCTGCGCCAGCGTTTTCAGGTCAAGATACTGACCTGATGTGTAAAAGCTGATCTCGTCGATACCTACAGACATTCTAAAAATGCGATCCTTAACCTATGTCTAACACTTAACGTATATCTACTATTAACGCACTCTTACCCTGCAGCTCTGGTGTACTAGCAACACCCAGCAGGAACATCGCTGTCAGATACTCACGGCGCAGACGCTCAATCGCTTCAACCACGGCTTCAGCCGACTCCATCGCCGGTGCCAGCAGTGGCGCGGCCACGCCGCACAGAGAGGCGCCGAGTATAACAGACTTCGCCATATCGATCCCATCCCGCAAACCACCGCTTGCGACTAAGGTTGCGCGCTCTCTTAGGTGCGCCGCCTGTTGCAGTGCTACCGGCGTCGGCAACCCCCAATCTTGGAACTTTAATCCGAGCTCATCTTGGTCTCTGCGGTGATGTTCAATGCGCGACCAAGATGTGCCGCCGGCACCGGCGATATCAAAGTAGCGCACGCCTGCCTCTAGCCCCAACTCTATGTCGGCGACAGATAGGCCGCAGCCCACCTCTTTGAGCAGCACAGGCACACTTACGCCATTTACGATCGAAGCGATCTGCTTGCTGATCCCAGCAAAGTTGGTATCGCCCTCAGGCTGTACTGCCTCTTGCAGCGGATTGAGATGCAGATATAGCCCATCCGCTTGGAGCAGATCTACTGCCTGTTGGCACTGCTCTACTGCGAACCCGTAATTGAGCTGCACAGCACCAATATTTCCCAGCAATAGCGCCGTCGGAGCATGTTTTCTGAGGTCGAAACTCTGTTTAGCCGCCGCATCTGTAAACATTACCCGCTGCGATCCAACCGCCAACGCCACCCCGGTTCGTTCAGCCGCAAGCGCCAGATTGGTGTTAACACAGCGCACCAACTCATGATCACCGCCAGTCATCGAGGAGATCAGTAGTGGAAAGCTAAGTCGTTTGCCGAGAAACTCCGTTGAGGTATCTATCTGTTGTAGATCGAGTTCGGGCAGAGCGCGATGCGTCAGATGAATTCTATCGAAGTAGCGCGCATTGCGATCTGTATCTGGATCTTTGAGGATCGCATTGATGTGCTCAATTTTACGGCTATTGGTAGGCTCGCTCATCAACGCTCCAACTTCAGATGCGCTTCCATCAACTCACCCGGATTGGTCTGCGCGGCCAGCAGTGAAAGTTCGCCACAGAGGACGGTTGCGCCACATATCGCGGCTAACCGACGAGCATTTGCACCCGCTTCACGATCTTCACGGCAGCCTAAGCGCTGCAGGTTCTCCTCGACAAAATCGATCCCCTTGCCGTTGCCAACACTACCGACGATCAAATTAGGCAGTGTGCAGCTGAAGTAGAGATCTCCGTCGCGAACCTCAGCGTGAACAACACCCTGAGAGCCCTCAATTATGTTGGCAGCATCCTGTCCAGTCGCCAGATAGAAGGCCAGTAGCATGTTGGCGAAGTGGGCGTTTGCAGAACGTATCCCACCGGCCATTAGGGTGCCGATTAGGTTCTTTTTGATATTGAGATCAACCACCTTCTCAGGGGTTGTACTGAGACGGCGCTGGCACACCTCTCTGGGAATTAGAATCTCACAGACAACGTATTTACCGCGTCCAAGAATACCGTTCACAGCGGTCGCTTTCTTATCAGAGCAGTAGTTTGCCGAAATTGAGCTGTAACGCAGCTGGGGATATTGCTGCAGAATCCAAGGGATTAGCTTGTCCGCCGCGTTCGTCACCATATTGTGACCTGAGGCATCCCCTGTGGTGAACTCTAGGCGCAAGTAGATCAGATTACCCACTACTTGAGAGTGCATATCAATCAACTGAGCAAAGCGGCTGCTAGTCGCAACCACTTCATTGAGTTCAGGTTTGCGGCTCTGCAGAGAGTTGATTGCCATCTGTGCCGTATAGGCATCTTGCGCTTCAAGCAGAATTGAGCGTGTCATACGCTCATCTAGCACACTGACCTTAATACCGCCTTCACATAGGTTGGATACACGCGCGCCCCGTCCGACTGAAGGCCAGAGCGGGGTTTCATAGGTCGCTAGGGGGACGCTGATCTTTTCGTCAATCAGGTGCCCGCTCAACTTCAGAGGCCCCACCCAGCGCATTGGTATAGGTGCTTGGGTGATCTTGTGTGCTTTCATGTCTCAGCGGTCCAAAATAGAAAAGGGTTGCCTGTAAGCAACCCTTCATAAGTGGATGTCGGGATTTGTGAATTCTATATACCCACCCCCACTGATGCAATTGAAAAGCCTAGCTTTTCGCCGTTTCGCCGGGCTCGGCCATCTGTCCATCCATACCCTCCTGCGACGAGTCATCAGGCATCATCGCCGGATCTTCATCCTCGACCACAGGCTGTGGCAATGGAATCTCTAACGAACTCATCAAACTTCCCGTCGCATTCAGCACACGCATCTGCGCTATTTGATGATCAATCTGAGCTTCCACCAGCTGATTTCTCGCACTGAAGACCTCGTTCTCGGTATCTAGCAGGTCAAGTAGCGTACGCTGGCCTATATCGAACTGCTTCTGATAAGCGTCACGCGTTTTTTCACTCGCACTTAAGTGCTCGCTGAGAAACTCCATCTGGCGGCCCAGAATTTCATAGGCGTTCCAGGAGAGCTCCAATGATTGACGAGCTTGACGCAGAGCGTCACGCTGAATCGCTTGAGCCTCACCCAACTGGTGCTCCGAACGACGGATTCGAGCTGAGTCTTCGCCACCATTGTAGAGGTTGTAGCGTAGGCGTAGCATCGCAGTCAGATCCTCGTTGGGACCTGGCTGGCCATCTAGATTGTCATCCCAACGGCGCTCAATTTCGAGATCAAGGCGCGGATACATGCGACTCTCGGCTGCCTCACGCTGAGAAATTGCGGCCTCGATATCAGCCTGAGCGACAGCCATAACGGGATGACTTTCGGTTGTCTGTTGGTGCGCGGCATCCAAACTTTCTGGTAGCGGCGCAATCATCGCGTCAACCGGTTCGAGACTATCCTCCGGTGCCATACCGTAGATACGCTCATAGTTTGCCTTGGCATCACGCATATTGTTTTCGGCAGCCAGCGCATTCACCTCTGCCAGAGCCAAACGTCCCTCGGCCTGCTGAATGGCAGAGAGAGACCCCATACCGGACTCAGAGCGGCGCTTAATCTGCTCATAAATGCGCACATGGTTGAGCAGCGTCTCGTTTGCCGAGTTGAGTAACTGCTCGCGGCGCAGTAGCTCCAAATAGGCTCGCCCTGCTTCGAGAACGTAATCCTCTGATACATCTTGAAGATTGGCCATTGCTGAACGCATACGCGCCTCTTGGCGTTCCACCTCTGCGGTTGTGGCACCGCCGTCAAAGATCATCTGATTGACGTTGAGTCTAACCTCACGGCGATTCAGCTCTTCATCTGAATTAGTGCCCGTCTTAGTCCACTCATAACCGTAACCAAGCGTCGCATCAACGGTTGGGTAGTACCCACCCTCGGCTGCGCGTACCTCTTCAGACACCGCTTGGTAGGACTTCAGCGCTCGTTTCACTACAGGGTTATCATCAATGCTCTCTGCGATACTTTGACGCAGTCCTGCTGCCTCTACCGCAGGCATAGCTAGCAGAACTGCAAGTGCTAGCGCGGAGTAGCTTTTGTTCTTCATGTTCTAGTTTCCCCAACCAGTCCGGTCTGGTATCTATTAGCTTAGACCAAGATTTAACTTACGCCATGTACAATAAGATGGACACGATCTGGTGCTCCGGTCTTTCTTAATATAGCTGCAACGTGAGCCTTTACGGTTCGCTCGGTAATATTGAGGTTTCTAGCAATCTCTTTGTTGCCTGAACCCTTCATAAGCTCGTCATAAACTTCAGCTTCTCGCCCGCTTAGCGTAGAGGTATCGTACTCTTTTTCGCTCTGCGCGGGTTGACTTTGTAAGAAACCTTTTAGAATTGATTGCAGAAGTTCCGGCACTGCCCAAATGTTACCTTTGCGCACCTCTCCAACCAGTCCCGGTAGAAGGCTCTCGTGAATATAGGAGTTGGCATAGCCTCTTACTCCCGACAAAATCAGCTGTGAGCCCTCAAGGTTGTTTGGCGTATCCGTAAGGACCACAACAGCACGCTGCTGCGCAATCTGAGGCACACCTGAGCGCTGTTCCTCAGTGAGCGACTGCCAATGCAGCAGCAACGGCTGCATATCAGGGAGCTCGTCTACGCCAGACCAGTTTATTGCTGTGCATGTATGACTCGAGAGCGCGTGCTGCCAACGGTTCAGCAAGCCAGCGTTCAATGAAAATAGCGCCAGATCCATGGACCTATCTACACTCCTAAGGCTCGGTCAGTGCATTGGATTTTGCACGGATGATCGGTTTTAAAAGATAGTTCAACAGCGTCTTTTTGCCAGTCAAAACATCCACACTGACAGTCATACCTGCGATTAGAGGCAACTTTTCGTTTTCGGCATCAAGGTAGGGGGAGTCAGTCTCCAACCTCACGAGGTAATACGCCTCATTCTGCTCCGTAAGAAATGTACTTGGAGAGATAAAGGTGAGGTACGCGTCTATGCCTCCATAGATGGCGAAATCGTAGGCGCTTACCTTAACAGAAGCAGTTTGACCCACGCGCAACCGACCAATATCTGAGGGCTTTATGTGTGCTTCAATAAGCAGCTTATCTTCCCAAGGCACGATCGAAAGCAACTGGTCACCCGGACGAACTACGCCGTCTATGGTATTAATCAACAGCTCTTTAACCGTTCCTTTAACCGGTGCACGCACTTCGGTACGCTGAATACGGTCTTGCATACCACTCAGCGCCTCGATTAGACGTGTGCGTTCTGCCAACAGCTCGTTGTACTCGGCTCGCGCAATGTTACGAAACTGCAGCTCCATCTCACCCTGTTTACCAGCAATCTCCTCTATCGCAGACTGAATACGTGGCAGACTCAGCTCGATCGAGGAGCGCTCGCCACGCAAGTCGTTTACTTGACGCTGCAGGCGCAGGAACTCCACCTCGGATATTACCCCTTCAGCTAAGAGTGGACGCGTAATTTCTAGCTCTCGCAGCAGCAAGTTGTAGGAGCGGCGCACCTGCTCAAGCCTAGACTCTGCTTCGACAAGTTCCTGACTACGCTGTGAGAGTTGCTCTGAGAGTACCGTCTGGTTGGCGTCTAACTCAGCCTGACGCGAGCGCAGCAAATTCATCTCTTCGGTGATAAACCCTAGGTACTGCGGTGGAAAGCCTTCGGGAGGGACGAACTCAGCCCCTTCAGCCTCTGCCTTGAGGCGCGCCAATTTTGCCCGCAGCTCATAGTCGCGCACCTCACTCTCTTTTACTGAGCTGGTGAAGCGCTTGTCTTCGATGCGCAATAGAACCTGACCGGCCTCGACTAGATCGCCCTCGCGAACAAGAATTTCGGAGACAATACCCCCTTCTAGGTTCTGCACTACTTGCAGCTGGCTTGAGGGGATAATCTCGCCGTTACCGCGCACCAATTCATCAAGCTCGGCCCAATAAGCCCAACTAATAGCGGCACCAATAAAGAGCGCCATACACCAGAGCAGCAGACTTGCACCTCGAGGTGTCTTCTCTAACACAGCCTCATTAACGGAGTTAATATACGCCAGATCTTCAGGTTTAAGCTTCGGATTCCTATCTGACATGGGCTTACCTCCGCACCTGCAGACGTCCCTGACGCAGCGCTTCGAGCACTGTATCTTTTGGACCATCAGCAACTACCTGACCACCATCTATAACAACTATGCGGTCCACTAGGCTCAGTAGCGCAACTTTATGGGTGATCAAAACCAAAGACTTGCCTTTCACGTAGTCAGCAAGGTGCGCTTTAAGCTGCTCCTCACTGGCGTTATCCATAGAGTTACTCGGCTCATCAAGTACCAGCAAATTTGGATTATGGAGCAGAGCGCGCGCCAGTGAAACCGCTTGTCGCTGACCTCCGGAGAGCGCTGCACCACGCTCGCCCACCGGCATATCGAAACCCAACGGATGAGTGCTTGCAAACTGATCAACACCGGCAAGCTTGGCAGCATGTAACAGCTGCTCGTCGGAGGCAAATGGCATCCCGATCAGAATATTTTCACGCAGGGTTCCTGCGAACAGCAGCACATCTTGGGGCACATATCCAAGATTGCGGCGCAGATCGACCGGATCAATCTGATTAATATCGATCCCGTCAATTGTGATAGCTCCCTGCTGCGGCTTGTAGAGCCCAGCTATCAACTTCTCTACGGTACTTTTACCCGAACCAATACGACCGATAAGCGCAACGCGCTCACCCGGCTTCATCTTGAAGCTAACACTCTTCAATGAAGCGTGCTCTGTGCCGGGGTAGGCAAAGGTCACCTCTTTAAACTCGATACTGCCCTCAAGCCGATCGCGATGCACATAGTGCTTACCCTTCTCACGCTCCTCGGGCAGATTCATAATCTCATCCAATGTGCGGAGCGCTTTGGCGGACTGCTCGTACTGAATTACCAAACTCGCAACCTGCGCCATTGGCGCTATGGCGCGACCTACCAGAATATTACAAGCGATTAGAGCTCCCATAGAGAGCTCCTGCTGCATAATCATGTAGACACCAAGAATGATCAGCGCTACTGAAGACAACTGCTGCACTGAGGCGGAAAAGGTTGCAACCGACGTGGAGAGCATGCGGGCTTTTAAGCTCCAGCGCGCGATAAAGCCTACCGACTCATCCCACTTAGTCAGAAGCGGGGTTGCGGCTCTCTGAGTCTTAACGGTCTCCATTGCCGTCAACGCCTCTACCAAAGCACCGTTTTTCTGAGCCGTAGAGGCAAACGTCTTCTCCACCGAGCGGCGTAGTGATGGGCGAATAATCATTGAGTAGAGAAAAATTAGCGGGATGGCTACGGCAGGAATTATTACAAGCGGCCCACCGATAATACTGACCACTAAAATGAAGAGCAGCATAAAAGGTATGTCGATCAACAGAGCTAAGGTACCGGCGCTGAAGAAGTTTCGAATCGAGTCAAACTCCCGCAAATTGCTGGAGAAGGCTCCCACCGATCCCGGCATGGCGTCATATCGCAGACCGACCACTTTGCGGAACAACATAGAGGAGATCAGCACATCGGATTTTTTGCCCGCAACCTCCAGAAAATAGCTGCGCAACATCTTCAGGCCAAAATCGAACAGATAGACGATACCCACACCCGCAGCCAACACCCAAAGTGTATCAACTGCGGCGTTGGGCACCACGCGGTCGTATACATTCATCACGAACAGGGGGTTGGCCAGCACAAAAAGGTTTATCAGAAAGCTGGCTATCAGGACATCTCTGTAGATTGGCGCTGAGCGCCAGAGTGTGCTCCAGAACCAGTGACCTTCACGCCCATCAAGCTCGCGTGAGCTGTTATCACCAATCTGATACTCGGGACGCACAAAGATGACGTGGCCGGTGTAGATTTTACGTAGCTGCGCCAAATCTATACTAATCACGCCACCCGACTCGGGCTGTTCCAGCAAGAACTCGTCGCCTTTTCTCTCGCGTAGTATTGCGGCGGAGTAGTCAGTAAGCAGCAGTACAACCGGAAAGAGGAGCGGTGAAATATCATTGAGCTTACGCTCCGACACTTTCGCGGCCAGCGAAGCGCGCTCTGCCGCCCGAACAAAAAGATCGGGCGTCAGACGTTTGTGTGCAAGAGGTAATCCATCAACCAGAACTTCCGGCGAATACGGCTTGTGATAGTGGTGTGTCAGCGACACCAAACAGCCGAGCAGAGGATCTTCCGTGAACGACATTCATTGACCTTAATCTGTGCTAGGTTAATACTAAAAATAACTATAGTCACACATTTCACTATTTGCTCAGGATTACCGGCATGTATGTCATAAAAGATGAAACAGGTAAGGTCACTGGCCTCTCGCTGACCAAAACCATTGGCGCTGAGCCGGCTGACCCTAAAGATCCTGAGTTGCGCGAATTTTTGGAGATGGCTGATCCCAGCTTAACTGCGAGCAGTCAACTGCAAGCGCTTGACGGCGCCAGCATCCGTATCCTCGAGGACCTTATCGATGTTCTTGTCGACCGCGGTACGCTGATATTTACAGACCTTCCTGAGGCGGCACAACAGCGACTACTTGAACGCAAACTGTTGCGCAAAATGGTGCGCAAAGAGAAAGGCTTACCAGAGCAGGAGGATGAGTTCCTACTCTCAGATGATAAGATTTTTTAGCAGAAGCAATAGTGTTACTGATGCGCTAGAGCTACCGTCGCACTAGCGTTTAGCAAAGAACTCCCGGTGAAGTTCAGCCACAGTTGAGAAGCTGAAGTCCGCTAGATGCAAATAATCTGGCGTGCCCTCAAAGTTAACCAGACAGGTCGGCATTGCCGCGTTGCGCCCGGCCTGCAAGTCGTATTTGTAATCCCCCACCATCAACACCTTCTCAGGTGCTATCGAGAAGCTGGCGGCGATCCTATTGAGCGCTTGCGGATCAGGCTTGGGCTTGGAGTTCTCACGCGTCACCAAATAGGGAATCGGAATTTGATTACGCGAAATTTTCACACGCGACGAGTAATCGGAGTTACGAGTTAAGATTGCGAGTGGAAAATTAGCCTCTCGCAAATCGTTTACGAACTCGCGTGCCCCTGCTATCCACTCAGACTGCAGCGCATCTTCCACCTCATGACGGTGAATAACAGACTCCGCCTCCGCTCGCTCATCAGGCTCTAAACGCTCCAAATACTCCAGTACATCTTCATCAGCCGCACAGCCTATCTCCGCGCGGATAGCGGAGAAGTTGAGATTTGAAGTTACAAGGGTTCCATCGAGATCGAAGACCAGGGCACGAATGTGGTTCAAAACTAGCGCTCTATTGGGGAGTGTCCGAATGTTACGTCGGCAGCTCCAAAGGTGATCAAGTATCTTCACCTAAACCAGCGAATTCAAACCTGCGTTTGAACCTGCTGGGTCAGCCGCTTAGATAGACTTCTATAACGCGCTTGTTGGCGCTGGGTCAGGGCGGCAAACTGAATCTCATATAGCGTCTCGTCGCTCTCATACAGCCAACTCTGGACCTGATCACCATTCGAACGTTTACAGAGTTCGAGTGCAACTTGCACTAAATTGAGCCCAATACTCGGATTGTCTGGACACTCCTTTCTAGCCCGCAGAAAGAGCTTGCGCGCGCTCTCTAGCTCGCCTTTGCGAAACTCCATCATCCCCTTCAGATTAGCTCGTCCCCAGGTAAGACTAGCCATCTGCCGGGTAAGCTCCTGTTTATACTCACCCGCCTCAGCCCCCTGCGGGGTCTCCTCGAGCGAATCCATCAACAGTTCATACCACATCGCCTGGTCATCCAAGGACAACGCCTTGAAACCTGAGAGCGCTAAATTAGCCATAGAGTTGGAACGTTCAGTATCACCGGCGAGACGGTATACCTCAGCACTGATGAGACGTGATTTAAACTGAATGACCGGCTCATCCATGTAGTCGCGTTGCGCCTGCTCCATCGTCCGAATCGCGTCCGCTTGCGCCTCTTTCGAAATACCAGACCCGGACTTCACTTGACGCAGCAGCGAGTAGACCAAAGCGAAGTAGGCATCGGGTGTCTGAAAGGCCGAATAACGCGCGTATTTTAGGGAGGCTTTGAACGCTTCAATAGCCAATGCCCACTCCTCGTTAAAGCTCGCCAACTCACCGAGATCAGACTGCAACAGTGAAACTGTGGGCTGCAACATCACTGCCCGACGCATCAGTGACAGCGCCTGATTCCACTCCCCCTCAATGCGATGCAATCTAGACCGCCAGACGAAGGCCTCAACACAAACCAACTGACGGTTTATAACGTGGTCTAGCTGGACACGCGCCTCTTTAAAGTTGCCACAACCATAGGCCGCTATGGCCATAGCAACACGTACCCAACTCTCATCTTTCTGCTGCAATAGCGCTTCGAACAGCTCAAAAGCCTCCCGATATCGCCGCATCTGCAGCAATAGTAGCCCACGAGAGCGCTCTAAAAAGACACGCAAACCGGGGTAGAGCTGTGCCAATTTTAGCGATGTTTGAAGTGCCTCATCCCAGTGCCCTCTATCTAACAGCGCCTCTACCGGCTTGATGCTCGCTTTAACTCGCATCACCTTGTCGAGGCGCTGCCGGATACGGTGCGGATCAAAGGGTTTGGAAACATAGGTATCTGGAGCATTCTCTGGCGAACCAAAGAGCAGCTCCGATTTCTCTTGATCTACAATAAGGGCAAAACACTGCTGATAGCGCCTTAGGCCCTCCTGCTGCAACTCCTGCAGCAACTGCAGCCCATTTTTCTCATTCTGTCCAAGGTCATAGCAGACAAAACAGAGATCATAATCCTCTTCACGAAACAGGCTAAGTGCCATATTTACACTCGACGCCACCTGTACCCGTTTGTAGCCAAGCACACCAATAATCGTGCGCAGAGCCTGAAGGTCCTCCAGCATGTGGTCGACGATAAGTACAGAGGTTTGTTTTGCCGTTTCAGACATTTAGCAGATTCCTAGAGACTACTAATAAAGGTAGTTTAGCGGCCGCCAATCGGCAAAATCGAGGCATAAAAAAGCCCGCTTCCCCTGACTTGTGTCGGCAAAGCGGGCTTTCAGAGTACATTTAATTAGTCAAACTTACGACCTTTGCTAGCAGCAATGCGCATACGCAGTGCGTTGAGCTTGATGAAGCCCTCTGCATCTTTCTGGTTGTATGAACCCGCATCATCTTCAAAGGTTGCGATGCTCTCATCGAACAGACTCTCTTCTGAACGACGCCCAACAATGGTTACGTTACCTTTGTAGAGCTTAACGCGCACCTCACCGTTAACGTACTTCTGGCTTTCATCAATCAGGGTCTGGAGCAGCTTACGCTCCTCTGACCACCAGAAGCCGTTGTAGATCAACTTAGCGTAGCGTGGCATTAGCTCATCTTTGAGGTGGGCCGCTTCGCGGTCTAGCGTGATTGACTCAATTGCGCGGTGCGCAGGAAGCATGATCGTGCCCCCCGGAGTCTCGTAACAGCCACGTGATTTCATACCCACGAAACGGTTTTCAACGATATCAAGACGGCCAACCCCGTTCTCGCCGCCAACTTTATTCAAGTAGGCTAAAACTGTGGCTGGGCTCATCTCTTCGCCGTTGATAGCAACGATATCGCCGTTACGGTAGGTCAACTCTAGGTAAGTAGGCTGATCAGGCGCCTCCTCTGGAGAGACAGACCAACGCCACATGTCTGCTTCAGCTTCCGCCCAAGGATCCTCCAGAATGCCACCCTCGTAAGAGATGTGTAGCAAGTTAGCATCCATCGAATATGGAGATTTTTTCTTCTTGTTGGAGAAGTCGACTGGAATATTGTGCGTTTCACAATAAGCCATGAGCTTCTCACGCGAGTTCAGATCCCACTCGCGCCATGGAGCGATAACGTGTACGCCGGGTTTCAGCGCGTAGGCACCCAGTTCGAAGCGTACCTGGTCGTTACCCTTACCCGTAGCGCCGTGCGAAATTGCATCCGCGCCGGTTTCATTAGCGATCTCAACTAGACGTTTGGCGATCAATGGGCGAGCAATTGAGGTGCCCAGCAGGTATTCGCCCTCGTAGATGGTGTTGGCGCGAAACATAGGGAAGACATAGTCGCGCACAAACTCTTCACGCAGATCTTCGATGTAGATCTCTTTAACGCCTAGCGCCTCGGCCTTAGCGCGAGCAGGCTCGACCTCTTCACCCTGACCGATGTCAGCCGTAAAGGTGACGACTTCAGCCTTGTACTCATCCTGCAACCAACGCACGATTACAGAGGTATCAAGACCACCTGAGTACGCCAGCACAACCTTTTTAATATCGGACATTTTGAAACTCCAACACCTAAGACGAACACGCGAACGTGTTAACTAAAAAATATGGCGCCGAAGTATAGCAGAGACAAAGGCATTAGTAAGGCTCGAGTTTTAATCAGTCCGCTCGAGCCGGACAGTCACACGACGGTTGCGCGTTCGATTATCAGCTGAATCATTTGGCACAACGGGGTAGCGTTCACCGTGGTAACGCGTCACCAACATATCTTCACTGATACCCAGCTGCACCAGGTAGCGCGTAACCTCCTCCGCCCGACGTTTGGAGAGGTCACGATTTAGCAGTCGACGCCCCTGATTATCCGAGTGACCATCGACATATATCTTCGAAATTTGCGGGTCAGTCTCAACATAGGTTTTCACCAAATCTAGGCGCGCGCGCGACGCTTGCGAGAGCTCCCATTGCGCCGGCGGGTAGAGTATCGCCGTACGTGCGATCTGATTGAAATTAACGGGTAGAAGCTGTGACAAGCACTCTGAATATTCAAGGAATGCAGGCCCAAAATTTGCCGCAGAGACCGATACTTTCGCATCGCTACCTGAGAGGTCGCTAGCGCTCAGCGTTGGCTGTAGACCCGAACGAAGCGCGGCTAGCACTTTGGCAGATCCCGGCTCCGATAAACGCAGCTCTCGCATAGCACCGTCGATCTTAAGAGACTCCACGGTTTGGCTCGTCTGATTTGCACGCCAAGCCGGGGCAGCAATGTAAAAATTGGCATTTCCAGATACCAATCCGGGCTGCAGCGGCTCAAGCCAGAATCGCACCGACTCACCGGCACCTTGCTCCAGCACGGCCGCACCAAATTCGGGCACCTGATGCGTCAAGCGACACGCGAAGGGGGACGCTTGCAATTGCCACTGCGACTGGTCAATCTGAACCTGGTAGAGGGCGGCAGGCGCCGTCGAGCTAAGCAGCATAACAGCAACGAGCAGCGCGACTTTAATTGGCGATTTCATACAGATTAATGCGTATCTCAAAAACACTGTTTATCGGGTTATCGGCACGAATAAGTATCTCTTTAACCGTTTATATAGTCGAGCCCCTTACAAATGCTGTCCCCGCGGTGATCATTTGGTACACTTTAGCGGCACCTAACCAGCTCACTAAGGATCTCTTTTGTCTTCAAGCCCTGCGCGCCATCCGATGGCAGACCGATTCCGCGGTTACCTCCCTGTTGTTATTGACGTTGAGACAGCGGGCTTTAACTCTCAGACAGACGCACTGCTCGAACTTGCGGCGGTAACCTTGACGATGGATGAAGAGGGTTACCTGGTGATAGACCAGTCATTTGAGGCTCATATAGAACCGTTCGAGGGCGCCAACCTTGAAGCCTCTGCGTTGGAATTTACCGGTATCGACCCGTGGAGCCCAGATCGCGAAGCGGAGCCTGAAGTGATGGCACTAGAGCGGATTTTCAAACCGATCCGTAAAGCGGTAAAAGCACATGACTGCAAGCGCGCCATCCTCGTCGGCCACAACGCTAACTTCGACCACTCGTTCCTCTGTCGCGCAGCTGACCGCGCAGATATAAAACGCAACCCCTTCCACCCCTTCTCGACCTTCGATACAGCAACCTTGGCTGGACTCGCTTACGGCCATACGGTTCTGGCAAAAGCTTGCGAAATCGCAGGAATACCTTTTGACAATAAACAGGCACACTCAGCGCTTTACGACACCACTAAAACAGCAGAACTCTTCTGCCAAATAGTCAATCAGTGGAAGGAGCTTGGTGGGTGGGATCTTGTTTTGGCAACGCGCGAAGAGCAAGAGTAGGACAACACAGCAGACGTTTTAAAGCCAAGATAAAAATGCCCTGAGCGGCTCTATCGGTCAGGGCATCTCTTGTTGCGTGCAGATTACTCTGCTTCAGCGTCACCTGCGGCGGCAGCAGCTTCAGCGACCAGCGTTTTCAACTCGCCAGACTCCGCCATGTCACAGATGATGTCGCAACCGCCTACCAACTCACCATTGACCCACAGCTGTGGGAAGGTTGGCCAGTTAGCGAACTTAGGAAGCTCGGTGCGAATATCGGGGTTTTCTAGAATATTAACAAACGCGAAACGCTCGCCACAGTTGATAAGCGCCTCGGATGCGCGAGAAGAGAAACCACACTGGGGGAAGCGAGGAGTGCCCTTCATATAAAGAAGGATAGCGTTGTTCTCAATCTGCTCTTTAATTGTATCAATCGTGCTCATTACAGCCAGTCCTCAAACGGTATTGCAAAATATGGCGCCTATCTTACCCGATATCTGAGTAAAAAACTCGGGAAATAGGTGGCAAGAGTTACGTCCGTTTAGGGTCCTTTGGAGCATCCACTGCGCTCCCCTTTTTAAAGCGACTCGCCTAGCGTTACTTTACCCAAGAGTCGCCGTGCATCAAGACCATTGCCAAACTCTTCTTGTGTCCCTACAATCCTCGCTTTGCGGCAGCTTTACGGCTGCCTTTTTGCGTTGTGTCCAGCGCAGTATGGAGGAGAGTAACCCGCAATGAACATGAGTCCAGTAATGCCCACTTACGCACGTTTTCCAGTCGCGTTTGAGCGCGGTGAAGGTATCTGGTTATACGATACCGAGGGCCGACGCTACATGGATGCATTGACCGGCATTGCGGTTACCGGCCTTGGCCACGCTCATCCAGCCGTGACTAAAGCGATCTGCGAGCAAGCTGCGAAGCTGCTCCACACCTCCAATCTTTATGAGATTGAGCATCAGCAAGAGCTTGGCGAGAAACTCTGCACCGAAGCAGGAATGGACGCGATCTACTTCTGCAACTCAGGTGCTGAGTCAAATGAAGCGCAGATTAAGCTCGCCCGCAAATGGGGGAACGAGCGCGGCATCTCCAACCCAAGCATCATCGTTATGGAACAGTCTTTTCACGGACGTACGCTGGCGACGCTAAGCGCGACCGGCAACCGTGCCATTCAAGCGGGGTTCGAGCCGCTGGTCAGCGGCTTTGTGCGTGTGCCTTTCGATGATATCGAGGCGGTGCGTAAAGTGGCGGAGAACAATCAGAGTGTAGTAGCCGTTCTAGTTGAGCCGGTCCAAGGCGAAGGTGGCGTACATGTACCTAAAGCGGGCTACCTGAAGGCGCTGCGTGAGATCTGCGATCAGCAAAACTGGCTACTTATGCTAGATGAAGTACAGACAGGCAACGGGCGTACCGGCAGCTACTTTGCATTCCAGCAAGAGGGGATCACCCCGGATGTTGTGAGTACCGCGAAGGGGCTGGGTAATGGTATGCCCATCGGAGCCTGCCTGGCGCGTGGCGACGCTGCGAAAGTGCTCGGCCCCGGTTCACATGGTTCTACCTACGGCGGCAACCCGTTGGTGTGCGCCGCTGCGCTAGCGGTGTTTGATACCATCAAGGCGGATAACCTCGCCAAGAATGCAGCAGAGCGAGGTGAGTGGATTCGCCAAGCGCTGCGTGAAAAATTGGCTGACGTGTCTCAACTTGTTGAAGTGCGTGGTAAAGGCTTGATGATTGGCGTGCAATTTAGCGAAACGATCACAGAACTTGGCAAACTGGCGCTAGACAACCAGTTGCTACTAAACATTAATGGTGGTGGTAAGGTTATCCGCCTGCTACCACCACTAACAATCTCTGAAGCGGAAGCAGCGGAGCTGGTGGATCGTGTGAGCGATCTGGTAAAACAGCTATTTGCCTCTAAACAGAACTAAACCTAACAAAACAACGGGAACCGCGAGTCATATTGTACTGGCGGATTATTTATTTTATGAGCACCAGACATTTTCTGACGCTGCTAGATCTGACCCCTGCAGAACTACAGGGTATTATTGAACGCGCCGTTGAACTGAAGCGCATGCGCAACGCGGGCGAAGTATATGAGCCTTTGAAGAATCGCGTTATGGCGATGATTTTCGAGAAAGCCTCTACCCGCACCCGCGTCTCTTTTGAAGCCGGCATGGCCCAGTTCGGCGGCCATGCAATGTTCCTATCACCGCGCGATACACAGCTTGGCCGCGGTGAGCCCGTTGAAGATAGCGCTCGAGTCATCTCCAGCATGGTCGATGTGGTGATGATTCGCACATTCAGCCACGAAACCGTTGAAACCTTCGCAAAGCACTCTCGTGTACCCGTAATTAACGCGCTGACAGATGACTACCACCCTTGTCAGTTGCTAGCTGACATGCAGACCTACTACGAATTCCGCGGTTCGATTAAAGGCAAGACGGTAACTTGGGTTGGTGACGGCAATAACATGTGTCACTCCTATATCAACGCAGCACGCCAGTTCGATTTCAAACTCAACGTTGCCTGCCCTGCCGACTTCGCACCCAACGCTGATCTCGTCGCGGCTAACGCAGATCGCGTCGCACTGTTTGAGAGCCCTGAAGAGGCCGTCAAAGGGTCTGATCTCGTTGTCACTGATGTTTGGGCATCAATGGGGCAAGAGGATGAGAGCCGTCAGCGTCAGCGCGAGTTCCGCGGCTATCAGGTTAGCCCTGAATTGATGGATCTTGCTCACACCGATGCACTTTTTATGCACTGTCTGCCAGCGCACCGCGGCGAAGAGGTGAGCGAAGATATGATGGAAGATCCTCGTTGCGTAGCCTTCCCTGAAGCGGAAAACCGTTTACACGCACAGAAGGCGCTGCTGGAGTTCCTTCTGACACGCTGAGCTGACTCACTCAAGGGTGAATAGCGGCACTTGAACGAAATTAATATTGAGCTGTTCAAAGTGCCGCTCTGTACTATACTGGCTTCGGGACCCAATCTCGGAAAGCTGGTTATGATCGAACTTCGACATCTGAAAACTCTCGCCGCCCTGCGTGATGCGGGCAGCCTTGTTGACGCTGCCGACCGCGTACACCTTACACAATCTGCGCTATCACATCAGATTAAGGATCTAGAGGAGCGACTCGACTGCTCCCTCTTTATCCGTAAAACCAAACCGATCTGCTTTACCAGCGCCGGGCAGCGCCTGTTGACGCTGGCAGATGATATTTTGCCTATGATCCGCAATGCTGAGCGGGATATCGCTCGCCTAGCCGGCGGAGAAGCGGGACGACTCAATATATGCATCGAGTGTCACAGCTGTTTTGATTGGCTCATGCCAACAATTGATCACTTCCGCCAGAACTGGCCTGAAGTAGAGATGGATCTCTCTACAGGGTTCAGTTTTCAGCCGCTACCAGCACTGGCTCGAGGCGATCTGGACTTGGTGATAACCTCCGATCCGGAACCACGCAGCGGCATCCATTACGAGCCGCTGTTCAGTTATGAGTCCCTACTTGCAATCAGCCGGCAGCATCGCCTAGTGGCGCGCAAATACATTCAACCACAAGATCTGGCACAGGAGACGCTCATAACCTACCCGGTTGAGACTAGCCGCCTCGATCTATTTACGCGCTTTCTCGACCCCGCCAATGTAGAAGCGAGTGAAATTCGTACTGCAGAACTGACCGTAATGATGATGCAACTTGTCGCCAGCGGCCGCGGCGTGGCTGCACTACCAAACTGGGCCATGCATGACTATCTGGAGCGTGAATTCATCCAGGCACGTCCGCTCGGTGAGAAGGGCCTCTGGTGCACACTCTACGCTGCAATCCGAGAAGATCAGCGTGACAGCGAATTCATGCTCGATTTCCTCAATACCGCCCGTGATGTCAGCTTTCACAACCTTAAAGGGATACGTTCAGCTCAACGAGAAGAGACTCAATCCTGATCGATTTAGTGTTAAAGGCTCCGTTAGATGGAACACTCCCTGTTTGAACAACTCCTGCTGATTCTAATAGCTGCTGTGGTTGCAACGACACTCTTCCGGCGTGTCAGCCTCCCCCCTATTCTCGCCTATCTCAGCATTGGTGCGCTGATTGGCCCCTACGCCCTAGGTTACGCCGACCCACATGAGATGGAGCTAATGTCAGAGCTTGGCGTGGTCTTCCTGTTGTTCATGCTGGGGCTGGAGTTCTCGCTACCAAAGATGATTGCGATGCGCCACACCGTGCTTGGTGTTGGATCTATGCAGGTACTAATCACCTCAGCTCTTCTAATAGCCGTTGGCCTCGGTTTTGGACTGAGTCTTAGCACTGCAATCGTAATTGCAGGCGCCCTAGCCCTCTCATCGACAGCGATAGTTACGCGCGAGCTGCTAAGGCTCGGACAGCTCAGCGAGAAACATGGTCAACTCGCCTTCGGCATACTTTTGTTCCAAGATATTGCTGCAGTAGCGTTTCTGATATTGGTACCTAGCCTGGGCGAGACGAGCGCAGAGGTAGGACAGCCTCTCTGGCTAGCACTACTTCAAGGTACCGGGCTACTGCTACTACTTATGCTCCTTGGCCGCACCCTGCTGCCGGCGCTGTTCCACGAAATTGGGCACGCCCGCTCAGATGAGCTCTTTGTATTGGTAGCACTGGTCACCGCACTGGCAGCAGCCTGGCTAACTCACGCAGCGGGACTCTCTATGGCGCTAGGAGGCTTCCTTGCTGGAATGATGCTGGGTGAGAGCCACTTCCGCCACCAACTAGAGAGTGATATCCGCCCCTTCCGAGACGTTCTATTGGGGCTCTTCTTTGTCACCGTTGGTATGCAGCTGAACCTCTGGGTAGTGCTGCACAACTGGCACTGGATACTCTTGATGACCCTTGGACTGGTACTCACGAAAACCCTGCTGATCACCCTAATTGCGGGGCGCATGCGCGCAGACTACCCCACCGCTATGCGCTCGGGTTTAAGCCTGGCACAGGGGGGTGAATTTGGTTTCGCACTGCTCGCGCTAGCCTTGAGCCACCAACTGGTAGACAGCGAGCTCAACGCTCTAATTGTCTCCACCATAATCTTCAGCATGGTTCTGACGCCAGCACTGATCAACTATAACGCCGAGATTATCGAACGCATATTCGGGCGCAAAGGGGGGCAAGAGGAGCCTCAAGGAACGCCAGATATTGAGAGTGCGACTGCTGATTTGCACGATCTATCCGGGCACGTGATTGTCTGCGGTTTTGGCCGTGTTGGACAGATCGTGGCGCGCTTCCTTCGTCAAGCAAACCTACCCTATGTCGCAATCGATCAGGACCCCGTACGGATCCGCGAAGCTGCGCAAGTTGGTGAGCCCGCCTACTACGGTGATGCTAACCGCTCTGATCTCCTGCGGGCTATCGGCGCTGCTAAGGCGCGACTGCTAATTTTGACACTGCCTGACGAGAAAGCCAGTCTGCGCGCACTCAAAACAATCAAGCACGACTACCCAAATCTTCCCGTACTCGTGCGCACACAGGACGACAACCAACTAGCTAGCTTTCAATCTGCCGGTGCGGCTGAGGTTGTACCCGAAGCGCTGGAGGGTAGTCTGATGCTCGTATCGCACGTACTAACTCTGCTCGACCTACCTGCAGAGCAGATCGAAACTAGCATCCAGCAGGCTCGCAAGCAGCGTTACCAGCTACTCCACGGATTCTTGCACGGACAGCGCTCGAGCAAGTTTACTGATCAGGGCGAGGCGCTCACCCAACGCACTGCGATCACCCTAACCGACGCCGCTTATGCTTGCCACAAGCGTTTAGACGAGCTCGATTTAGGGGTCGAGATATGCGCACTACGACGCGAGGGCGAAGAGCTGGAGCTCCCTGATGCCGAATTAAGACTGCAACAGGGCGACACCCTGATTGTAAGCGGCGCACCCTCAGCTATCGAGGCGGCCGAGGAGACGTTACTGATCGGATAGTCACTACGTGATAAACTCTCATCACCAATTTAACCGCTAAATTTGAGAGCAGATGAGCGACTCCAACCTAACGCTGACAGCACTTTTTCAACAGGCCGGTACTGAACTGAAGATCTACGATATGGGTCGACGTATTCAGGCGCTTGGCAGTGATCAGTTTCTGCGCATCGAACAGATGCAGACGCCCTACCCCAGCCCTTACCTACAGCACGCTTGGGTTGCTCTTCTACTGCTAAACCCTGAGAACCGCAAGCAGAACGCCGTGTGGTTTCTAAAACTACCACTCGATGAACAGGGGTTCATGGTTGGAGCAGTACGAGATGACCTGCTTGGTCGTCTATTGAGCAATGTTGAGAAGAGCCATGCTGGCGTACCTCAAGAAGATGCCTTGAAAGAGAACCCCTTCTCCTTTAAACCGAGCGACGAGAAGATGGCTATCTTTCATGCACTTGCAGCGCGCGAAGCTGGGGAGTCTGCATCCTCACACTACGAGTCCGTACAGGCGTATCTGCAAGCCTCAGATCTCGGTGATCAGTGGCAACACCTTGCCCTGCAGGGTTTAGCTGACTTCGTAGTCCGCCTCGACCAGGCCGATAATGAGGCTTCTCTGAGCGAAAAACTGGATAAGATTCCACAGGGTCTGGAGACCCACATTCTCGGTCTACTTGAGCATGCCCACTACACTGAAGTGCTGCAAGCCAAGCTGCTTGAACTACTCGATGCAGCCCTCAAAGATGCAAATTGCGAAGCAATTCGCGTCGCATTATTGATAAGAGCTCTCTCCCCTTCGGCGCTGAATCCAAGCATTACAAGCCTTTTGGGCAAGCTATTAACATTGCCGACTGGAGAGAACGCGGAGGTTCTGTCGGCGCTAGCAACGCGCTGTGAGAATTGGCTGATGGAGCCAGCGTTGCTACACCAGTTTCTCGAGAAGCTTGCGCGCGGCGAAGCAGGACAACTCGGATTCAGTCGAATCCTGGTTGACCTGATGTTCCTACCAGTTCATCGAGTGCTCATCCTGCGCTCATTGCGCCAGCCCGAGGTAAGCGCCGAGCTTAAAGCGGCGACGGAAGCGATGTTCGGCGGCGCTTTCAGGAGTTTGAATTAATCAGGCTATTTATAGACCGGTACGTTATAGGCCTGTACGTTACAGGCCAGGAGATTATGAGTCTGTAGGGAGCTCTACGCCCAGTTCAGCCGCTTGCTGCTGGGCTTGTCGAAACTGTCGTGCTCGA
>Ga0209961_1000033_pt1 | contig 52675 bp, 52 predicted proteins | sample SalPonA_B_H2O_MG_FD_185719 | JGI IMG/M metagenome (GOLD analysis project Ga0209961, IMG submission 185719) | Water microbial communities from South San Francisco under conditions of wetland restoration - Salt Pond MetaG R2A_B_H2O_MG (SPAdes)... | ecosystem: Environmental > Aquatic > Non-marine... | reverse complement strand
CTCTGGCTCTGGCTCTGGCTCTGGCTCTGGCTCTGGCTCTGGCTCTGGCTCTGGCTCTGGCTCTGGCTCTGGCTCTGGCTCTGGCTCTGGCTCTGGCTCTATAATATTTTCTTTGGAAAATTCAGATACTGCTACTGGTACTTCCACTGAATTAGCATCGGGAATAGCCTCATGCTGCGCGACACCCTCTTCAGCCTGATCATAACTGTCAATGAGAGTGTTATCTTCTGGCGTCAATAGCATGTCAAAGTATTGCTCTAAAACTTTGCTATTTTTTTTGTCGCCTGAAGGACACATTAGGCTGCACTCTTGCTCTTAACGAGCAAATGTTTAAGCAAAGAGCGATAGGCCTCAGTGCCACGAGTATTCTTATCAAATACTGAGATTGGTAACCCCGCCTGACTTGCATCACGAAAGCGGGTATCAACCGGCACCATCGCCGCCCAAATAGTATCCGGATAGGTATTACGCAACTCTCGAAGACTGGCTGTTGAAGCATGTGTTCTTCGGTCAAACATGGTAGGAATAATCAAATAATCAAAATGCTTTTTTTGAGATTTCAGCACCATTTCGCAAGTTCTGAGCATACGCTCCAAGCCTTTTATAGCTAGAAACTCAGTTTGAACGGGCACCAATAATGTATCGCAAGCAGCCAGTGCATTAATCATTAGAACACCCAATATTGGCGGACTATCAATAAGCACATAATCGAAATCGGCAGCGACTAAATTTAAAGCATGGCTAATCTTTAATCCCATACCGCTTTTACCCACCATCTGCCGTTCTAGCGTTGCTAAGGCAGTCGATGACTGAATAATTGCCATGCCCTTAATTTGAGTAGGCTGGACACAAGAAATCACATCATCTTTGGTACTGGCAGATGTCATTTCAAATAAGCTATAGGTGGTAGGTGCATTTGGCTCATCTGGATCGAGCCCAAAATAACTTGTGAGGGAACCGTGAGGATCGAGGTCAACTAACAAAACACGCTGACCTTGCTCTGCAAGAAGTCCGGCCAAACTAACCGCGGTTGTTGTTTTACCTACACCGCCTTTTTGATTTGATATTGCCCATACATTCACGACAAAACTCCGTCACTATGATTTATATAACAATTACAAAGCAATTTTTGAACCACCTTATTCATCATCACGCGTAATAAGAATACCTCCCGCTTCGGTGGTAGACACATTCACACCCTCAGGCATAGAAATAGTTGTTTCTTGCTGAGGATCTGATTTGATCTTCCCCAGTGCAGCACTGACTTCATCAATCCAAGATCGATAGGGTTGATCTACCACTGCTTCGTTTTGGGCAGACTCGTCTATTACCCTATAAGCTATGCCGGCACGACCCGGTCTTGGATGAGCGTCAGCAGATACAGAAATGACCACTCTCCTGTTAACTGCCTGCCCTAAAACGCTCTCATTACTCGTTAAGGGCTGATAAGAACCATAACCAACTGCAGCGATTCTGTGAGGTTGCACACCGTTTTCTTGTAATACCTGAGCTACCGAAGCTGCACGAGCAGCGGATAACGCCCAAGGTGAGTCATAGCTAGACTCAGTAGATGACATATCAGAAGTAAAACCTTCAACTCTTACGGCATTGGTCATATCTTTTAATCTTATGGCGATTAAATTAAACAATAACCGTCCCGCAGAGCTTAACTTGGCTGAACCAACAGCAAACAACGCGTCGGTACCAACATCAATATCCAACCATTGCTCATTACCCAGAATCCCTACCCGGCCATCTTGCAAGCTAGCCTGGAGATCATCTCTTAGATCTTTCTCGAGCGTTTGTAGAGACAAGGGCATGCCATTGACAGATATGGGGCTCTCTTTTAAGTCACTGGGCGTTAACTCGACATTACCTTCATCGGCGACAAAGTCCTCGCCCTGTAGCGTCGCTACAACCGCTGTCGGCCCGACGTCATTGGTATCCAATTTATTACTCACCACAGTGGTATTGGCAAATTGTTGACTTAACACAGAGGCGACATCCTCAAATTCACCGTCAGACAATTGAGACAGGGAATACATTACAACAAAAAAGGCAAAGAGAAGTGTGACAAAATCACTATAGGAAACGAGCCAACGCTCGTGATTAACGTGCTCATCTTGGATTTGACGTCGCATTAGACTTAACCTAAAACGCGCTGATAAGCACTTAATTTATTTGAGATAATTCTGGCACTATCACCTTCAAAAATACTGCAGACACCATCTATGACCATCTGCCGGAGAAGTGCTTCACGCCTAGCGCGATAACGTAACTTACTCGCCACAGGCAGCAGGAAAAGATTAGCCAATGCAACACCATAAATAGTGGCCACGAATGCCAAAGCTATGCCACTGCCAAGAAGAGAAGGATCTTTCAAGTTACCCATTACCTGAATAAGCCCCATGACCGCGCCAATGATCCCAATCGTCGGCGCATATCCACCCATACTTTCATAAACCTTGGCAGCGTCAACTTCATCTTGTTCAATGAGATGCGACTCTAGCTCTAATTGCTGACGAATGTGCTGCGTACTCGTGCCATCAATAATTAAATTAATCGCAATTAAAAGAAAAGACTCCTTTTCTTTATCGGCAAGATTTTCCAGGCCTATTAAGCCATCTTTTCTTGCGACGCGAGCCCACTCCAAAACTTTAGCCTGCATAAACTCGACGGGCAATGAAGAAGAAAAAAACACCAAGTATAAATTGTTCATTGCACGCTTAAAGACATTACCAGACGTTTGCAACGCTCCCGCCGCAAAGGTGCCCCCCAAAACAATTAAGGCTGCTGGATAGTTCAGTAACGCAGACAGTGTTCCCCCTTCAAGGAAATTGCCTCCAAGTACCGCCAAAAAGGCCAGTACAATACCAACGATACTTAGAAGATCCATTAACGAACCAACGCTGCTAAATTGGGAGCAAATGCATCTAGCGGCATTACTGCATCTGTAAGATTGGCCTTGGCCACGGCCATTGGCATCCCGTAAATAACACTACTGGCTTCGTCTTGTGACCAAACAGTAGCACCTTGGCCTTTCAACATTCGAGCACCCTCAGTCCCATCTGCCCCCATACCGGTCAGGATGATCGCCAAAACATCTCGACCAAAGACATTGGCCGCTGAGCCAAAGGTAATATCGACACTTGGCTTGTAATGAAGCCTCTCATCACCCGGCAACACCTTTACCTGACCACGACCACTTATCATCATTTGTTGCCCCCCGGGAGCTAATAACGCCAAGCCTGGTTTTAATTGATCGCCATCTGCGGCCTCTTTAACCTGGATTTTACAAGCCTTGTTTAAACGCTCAGCGAATGCGGGGGTAAAGCTTGATGGCATGTGTTGTATCAACACAATGGGAACAGGGAAATTAGCAGGAATTTGTGTGAGTAAGGTTTGTAGAGCAACCGGACCACCCGTAGATGTCCCTATGGCCACTAACTTTACAGGATGATTAATTGCAGGAGCCTTATTAGTTGATGGTTTACTCGAAGCTGCTGTGCTAACGGGTCGAGCTGAAGTCGAGGGCTGAGCCGTCCTCGCACTAGCATTTGCCAACGAACTTCCAGATGGAAAAAGCTTGCTCGCCGGCCTAGAGCTTTTCGGATGTGATCTTGCTACCTCTAAAAGGCGATTGTGCAGACGCCGCTTTAACTCATCTGAATTTTGAGCAATATCTTCAAAATGCTTAGGAAGATAATCAACCGCACCTGCTTCTAAAGAGTCAAGGGTCACCCGGGCACCTTCATGGGTGAGAGAAGAAAACATCAAAATAGGCACTGGGGTTGCAGCCATAATCCGTTTAACTGCAGTAATACCATCCATGACCGGCATTTCATAATCCATAGTAATAACATCTGGATTAAGTTCAGCGGCTTTTTCAATGCCCTCTTGCCCGTTAGCTGCCGTTCCGATGACTTCTAGATTAGGATGTTGATTTATGAGATCAGTTAAACGACGTCTAAAAAACCCAGAGTCGTCTACTATCAAAACTTTCACCGCCATTTTTTGCCTCTTTATAAAGAATCAGGCGTAACGTTTTAACAATCCCGGAACGTCTAGAATAAGAGCGATACGCCCATCACCTGTAATCGTTGCACCTGACATACCGGGAGTGCCTTGAAGCATTTTACCTAAGGGTTTTATCACGACTTCTTCTTGCCCAATCAGCTGATCAACAACAAAACCAACTCGTTGAGTGCCAACAGTGACAATAACCACATGAGCATAACTATCATCGCTAGAGGTATCGCTAGTGATTAATCCACGATTTAACAACCAGCGTTTTAAATAGAATAAAGGCACTGAATTGTCGCGAATATTGATAACATCACGACCATCGACCACATGAGTTTTACTTAGGTCCATATGAAAAATTTCGTTGACACTCACCAAGGGCAACGCAAAAGTCTGCTGGCCTAACATAATCATCAATGTCGGCATAATCGCCAAGGTAAGTGGCACTTTAATGTTAATACGTGTTCCGACGCCAAGCTCTGAGTCAATCTCCAAACTGCCATTTAGCTGGGTAATTTTTGTTTTTACCACATCCATGCCGACACCGCGGCCTGACACGTCAGAAATTTCTTTCTTGGTAGAGAAGCCGGGCATAAAAATCAAATTATAAGCCTCAGTGTCAGTTAATCTCGCCACCGATTCCTCGTCATACAATCCCTTCTCAACGGCGATTGCACGAAGTTTATTGGGGTCCATACCGCCACCATCATCAGTGATGGACAAAAGAATATGGTCGCCTTCTTGTTCCGCAGACAAGACAATTGTTCCCAGTCGATTTTTACCTGCTTTTTCACGAACCTCAGGGGCTTCAATGCCATGATCGACAGAATTTCTCACCAAATGGACCAAAGGGTCTGCTAGCGCCTCCACCAAATTCTTATCTAAGTCAGTCTCTTCACCGACCAATTCCAAGGTAATTTCTTTTCGAAGACTACGTGCCAAATCTCTAACGACCCGAGGAAAGCGGCCAAACACCTTTTTAATCGGTTGCATTCGAGTCTTCATAACGGAGGTTTGCAAATCTCCGGTAACAACGTCTAAATTGGCGACGGCTTTAGCCATCTCTTCGTCATTTGAAGATATGCCCAACCTTACAAGCCGGTTGCGAACCAATACTAGCTCACCCACCATGTTCATAATGTCATCAAGTCTCTGTGTATCAACCCTAACAGTTGTTTCCACAGGCGGCGCCTGATCCTTACTCGCGGCTTTCGCTGGAGATTTTGCTGCAGGTTTAGCTGTAACATTTGACTTGGCAGCAACGGGTTCTGCAGCTCTGATAGGTGGCGATTCAACGATAGCTGGCTCTAACTTATCGACTTCCTTAGTGGCAGCCGGTTCCACCGATACTGGTGTTTGATCAACTACTGCTTGCACCGAGGGACCTTTACCCGCGCCGTGAAGTTGATCGAGCAATTTTTCAAATTCATCATCGGTAATAAGGTCGCTATCTACATTTTTAGCGCTCTGAGGAGTCGTGGAGTCAGACACTGTGCTTCCAACCACTTGGCTTTGGCTTGAATCGACATTTTGAATATCCGGCGCTGAAGCTGAGTTCAAGATATTCTGCTTCACAGATGCAGCGTTATCACCATGTACCGCCGTTAAAATTTCGTCAAATTCTTGTTCTTCAATAATATCGGATGAATGTTGACTCTCGCTGCCAAAAAGATCATCGTCATCGCCAAACAAGCCATCATCATCGCCAAATAATCCATCATCGTCTTCTCCAAAAAGATCAACACCATCATCTTGCTCAGATGCTGGGGGTTTCTCTTGTATAATATTGGCTTCAGGTGCCACGAACTTACCCGCGCCATGAAGTTGGTCTAGTAAGTCCTCAAATTCATCATCAGTAATGAAATCGTCAGCATCGCTAGCACTGGTTTCCTGCGTTGCTCCATCGATTGCATCAAGCATGCACTCAAATTCTGCATCAGTAATGTCTTGCTCGGCCTCATCTGCATGAGCTGGCTCTTCACTTGATTCAACAGGCGCTGTCTCAGAGACTGAAATAACCTCGCCTCTAACAATGGCATCAAGTTGCTCCAAAAGTGCAGGATCAGCAGGAGAAGGTTGCTGTCCACTTTGAAGCTCTGTGAACATATCATTGACCGTATCAAGAGACTGCAGGACGACATCCATGACATCGGACGTTGCTTGTCTTTCCCCTCGGCGCAACATGTCAAAGAGGTTTTCAGTAATATGGCAAACCTGAACCATGTTATCTAAAGATAAAAATCCAGCGCCGCCTTTAACCGTATGGAAGCCTCTAAAAATGGCATTTAATAAATCCTTGTCATCTGGGCTTTGCTCTAGCTCAACAAGCTGTTCAGACAAACTTTCTAGAATCTCCCCAGCTTCAACCAGAAAGTCCTGTAATATCTCTTCGTCTTCACCAAAGCTCATTTTGATACCCTCAAAATCCTAGACTAGACAACAAATCATCGACATCGTCTTGGCTGCTCACAACGTTATCTCGCTGCTCTGCATTGACGATGGGCCCCTCGGCCTCAATATCTTTACCTTCGGATTGTTTAGCCTTGGTTTGCGTCATATTCTTTTGCCCGGTGATCTGATCTACTTGACCAGCAATGACCATCAAATTCACCAGGCTTGACTCAACTTCTTGAACAAGCCCCATAACACGTTGTAGGACCTGTCCGGTAAGATCCTGAAAGTCTTGCGCCAATAAAATAGTGCTTAATTTTTCATTAATGACTAAATTCTCAGCGGAACTTTTTTCCAAAAACTTACCTATTTTTTCGGCTAACACTCCAAATTCTTGCTTGGACATTTGTCGTTGAGTAAAGCGTGTCCAATCATGCTTCAAACTTGAGGCTTCATCAGCGAGTGACGTCACCATTGGAATGCCTTCCTCAACCATGTCCATGGTCTTATCGGCCGATTGCTGGGTAAGCTTGATCACATAACTGAGATTATCTTGTGCATCTGCCATTTCAGATTTCTGCTGATCAGACAAAATGGCAGAACCTGTATCAATATTAAAATTAACTATGGCGTTATGTAGCTCACGGGTAAGTTTGCCTACCTCGTTGTACAGGATACTGTCGCGTTCGCTGTTGATGTTTTGCAGAATACTTGATGCTGTTTGCATATCGCCTTTTTCAACAGCCTCATGGAAAGAGGCTGCATGTTGCTGCATGCTTTCACAAAGGGACTGCTCAGCATTTTTTTGCTCATCGTCCATTGCTATCCCTCTCAGCCTAAGCGTTCAAAAATCTTTTCGATTTTTTCTTTAAGGGCAGCAGCAGTAAACGGCTTAACGACATAACCGTTGACACCGGCTTGCGCCGCCTCAATGATTTGATCTCTTTTTGCCTCTGCAGTGACCATAAGCACAGGTAGCGTCGATAGCTTAGGGTCCGCTCTGACGTGCCTTAATAAATCAATACCTGTCATGCCTGGCATATTCCAGTCAGTCACCAAAAAATCAAAATCACCTGACTTCAGCATTGGCAGCGCGGTTGTGCCGTCGTCTGCCTCTGAAGTGTTGGTGAAGCCTAGGTCTCGCAACAAGTTTTTGATGATGCGTCGCATCGTCGAAAAATCGTCAACGATCAATATTTTCATGTTCTTATCCAAAACAACCTCCGAAACACCAACCCACTAAAATTCATTACTTACTCCAATCTCCCAGTCGCGCTCTTAAACGCAGAGTCGCTTGACTGTGAATTTGACTAACACGCGACTCGCTAACACCCAACACAAGTCCAATTTCTTTGAGATTTAATTCTTCGTCATAATAAAGCGCAAGAACCTGAGCTTCTCGCTCGGGTAGATGATTAATTTCATTAGCGATAGCATCACGAAGTAAATCGTGTAAAACCTCTTCTTGAGGGCTATCGTCGGCACTTGGAAGAAAATCATTAATGCCGTCCTCATTATTAGTAAGCTCCTCAAAGCTGAATAATCTTGAGCTACTACTGTCTTGCAACATTTTGTAGTATTGCTCAAGATCAACCTCGAGTAACTCAGCTACTTCGTAATCAAGCGCCTCCCGACCTGTCTGATTTTCAACTGTACTCATAGCCTCAGAGATGCGCCGTGCATTGCGATGAACAGACCGGGGCACCCAATCACCACGACGCACCTCATCGATCATGGCGCCACGAATTCTTATGCCTGCAAAGGTTTCAAAGCTCGCGCCCTTTGTCGCATCAAAGTTTTTAGTGGCTTCTAATAAGCCAATGATTCCAGCTTGAATTAAGTCATCTATTTGAACACTCGAAGGCATTCTCCCCATGACATGGTGGGCAATACGCTTAACCAATGGAGCGTGTTTAAGCATCAGCTCCGATTCAGATAAATTTTGTACATTGCTGTACATTGCTAATCCAGTAGCAGCCATGACAACCTCATACTTTACTTGAAGCTACGCTCTGCACGTCTTGTGCTTGCAGTAGATTTTCAACGAAAAACTCCAAATGTCCTCTTGGAGTTCGAGCCACAGGCCAGCGCATAACATTCTGCGCCAATCGCTGATAAGCAACCGCTGCGGGGCTAGAGGGACTGTCTAACACGAGTACTTTTTGACGTTTGACCGATCTACGAAGCTCTGCATCAAAGGGTATTTGACCAAGATATTGCAAAGTAACATCTAAAAAGCGCTGACTAACAGCGGCCAATTTGTTAAACATCATCTGACCTTCTTGCTCACTGTGCGTCATATTGGCCAACACTTTGAAACGATTGATGTGGTAGTCACGGCACATCAATTTCATCAACGCGTAAGCGTCAGTAATCGAAGACGGCTCATCACACACCACGAGAAGGATTTCTTGTGCTGCTCTGACAAAGCTAATCACGGAATCAGAAATTCCCGCTGCCGTATCAATAATGAGTACATCCAGCGGATATTCCATGCCACTGAAGGCTCGAATAAGACCTGCGTGTTCCATGTTTCCCATAGCAACCATTGATTGAGTGCCAGAAGAAGCCGGAATAATTCTTATCCCTGCGGGACCTTCAAGTAAGATATCGTCTAGCGACGCTCTACCAGCCATGACATCGGCTAAATTATTTTTAGGAGTAAGACCAAGCAGCACATCAATATTTGCAAGACCAAGATCAGCGTCCATTAAAACCACTCTTCGGCCACTTTTTGCCATTGATACAGCCAGGTTGATAGAGACGTTAGTTTTACCCACTCCCCCTTTTCCACCCGTAACCGCGATCACTTGGACTGGACGCTTCGACATATATAAACCTCAAATTAAACACTGATTTAAGTTTAGCCATTAAACTCAAAAATGCTCATAATCTTTAATTATCCAAACGCCATCTTGTTACTTGGGGATGAAATAGGTTGATGCATAAGTCCATGTTTATGAGCATGGTGATCTAGCTCTTCATTCCAGAGCTTTTCACAGGCAAGTGCTCTTTCTATTAAGTCATCGATATCGGCAGGGTGAATATCATCGGGCACATGTTGCCCGTCACTGATGTAGGCAATGGGCAGTCGCTTCTCAAGAGTGAGGCTAATGGCCTCTCCTAAACTGACAGCCTCATCAACTTTCGTGATTAAGCAGCCATCTATATCAGCCTGAGAATATTGCATGTAAGCATTTTGCATAGCTTTTGCTTGGCTGTTCGCAGCAATGGTCAACAAGGTAGTCACTTGATCAGAAACGTTGGCAAGCGCTTCAAGCTGCTGGCATGACCCATCAGAGGCTGGTGATAGGCCTGCTGTATCAATCAGTACAAGAGACTTTCTTCGTAATTGTTTTAATAAAGATGATAAATCTCCACCTTCAGGAAGTATCTTGACGGGTATATCCAATATTCTGCCAAAGGCTCTGAGTTGCTCGTGAGAAGCAACTCGATAGGTATCCGTGGAAATTAGTGCCACTTCGTCAGCGCCATATTGCATTACAAATCGAGCCGCGAGCTTACCTATCGACGTTGTTTTACCAGAGCCAGTTGGCCCAACTAAAGCATAAACTCCACCTTCCAGTTGAAGGGTATCAGCCATAACAGGGACCTGACTGGATAAGTATCCCATGGCATATTTCCAAGCCGTCTTCACATCTTTGACATCGCCAACTAACTGAATCAAGCGGCGAGCGACCTGGGTTGAAATACCAAAACTCAGTAAACGGCGGTAGGCATCACTAAGAATGGGGGACTGACCAATTTTCGCATTCCAGGTGACATCATGTAATTGCCGCTCTAATAAACCACGCATGCTTTGAAGCTCTTCGCGTAAACTTTGCAACTCTTCATTTTGCTCGTCTGAATTGTTAACTTGGCTCCTATTTTCATAGTGATCAAAAGCATTTTCAGGCTTTGCAGGAGTTCGCTTACCTTTTAAGGGCTTACGAGTTAACTCTAACTGACGCTCAATATCTTTGGCTTTCTGGCGCGACTCTAACTGCATTTTTTCTAATTCAAGCTCAAGCTTAGATTTTTTTGCTGTGACATGGGGTACATCACGATGATTATTTGCGCCAGAATTATCCGTATCGACGGCAGCACATATTTCGATGCCTCCCGCAATTTTTCGATTTGATAAAATAATGGCATCGTTACCCAAAGCTTCTCTCACCATCACCAGTGCCCGGTGCATATCTACTGCTTTAAAACGCTTAACTTCCATACAAAACCTCACTTAGCAGGCTATTTGCCGCCGATATTCGCTTCAATCGTTATTTGCTTGTCATCGGGTATCTCGTTGTAAGCAAAAACAGCAATCTCTGAAGAACAATAACGCACAAATCGGGCCAACATTGTGCGCAACGGCGCTGGAACCAATAAAACAGGTGTTTTACCGGCCATTTCTTGTCTTTGAGCAGCATCATTGAGTGCCTTTTGTAATTTTTCTGCCATGTTTGGCTCCATTGAAATAGCGCCAGGCTCCTTGCTTTGTTGAACTGAACGGAGCAACATCTGCTCCATCTCTGGATCGAGAGTAATAACGGGGATTTCAGGCTCGTTACCGACAATGCTCTGCACAATTATTCTTGCCAATGCGACCCTGACAGCTGCTGTCAATGCGTCAGAATCTTGACTCTGGTTACCGTGAGTAGCCAAAGTTTCAGCAATGGTGCGGATGTCACGAATGGGGACCCGTTCTGACAATAAGTTTTTCAACACTTTCAATAGCACTGTCATACTGACGGTTTCAGGAACCAAGGTTTCAGCCAACTTAGGTGACTGCTTGGCCAGCATATCGAGAACTTTTTGAACCTCTTCATGGCCCAATAGGTCATGAACATTTTTCTGTAAGATTTGATTTAGATGCGTAGCAACTACGGTACTCGCGTCTACGACGGTATATCCTAGTGACTGTGCCTTATCTTTTGACGCTTCATCGATCCAGACAGCGTCAAGACCAAAGGCTGGATCCTTAACATGAACCCCATCCAATTTACCGAACACATGGCCAGGATTGATCGCCAATTCTCTGTCGGGGTGGATCTCACCCTCAGCTACGTTGACGCCCATCAACACAATGCGATAACTTGTGGGCAATAAATCTAAGTTGTCACGGATATGCACCGAAGGAATAAGAAAGCCCATTTCTTGAGAAAGCTTCTTACGTATCCCCTTAATACGGCCTAACAATTCACCATTTTGGGCTTTATCTACCAGTGGAATTAGCCTGTAACCAACTTCTAAACCAATCGTATCAACCGGCTTCACATCATCCCAGCTCAATTCCAGTGGCGCTTGCTCTACACCAATATCTGAGTTGTTGTGTCCCAATAGCCTTTCTTTAGAATCTCCTGTTAGCTGTACTCCGCCTGATGGAGCTGTTGCAGGCGCCACACCTCTGCTTTCAGCTGAATATTCTGCTTGATCTTCTTTAAGATTACGCTGCTGAATCATATAGGCGAGGCCTCCAGCAATGGCTGCTAGGCTTAAAAAGGCAATATGTGGCATCCCTGGAATAACCCCCATGATTATCAGGATGACTGCAGATACTGCGGGGGCTTTTGGAGATGAAAACATTTGTTTAGCCACCTGCTCACCCATGTCTTGACTAACATTGACACGAGTTACCAATATCGCGGTAGCGTTCGACAGCAAGAGAGATGGTATTTGTGCTACCAGTCCATCGCCAATAGTCAACAAAACGTATTTTTGAAGGGCGTCAGAAAACTCAAGATTATGTTGAGCCATACCAATACCCAGACCACCCAAAATATTGATAAATAGGATCAAAATACCTGCAACGGCATCACCTCGCACAAATTTACTGGCACCATCCATCGATCCATAAAAATCTGCTTCAGCAGAAACATCAATGCGCCGACGGCGAGCTTCATCTTGATCGATCAAACCCGCATTTAAATCAGCATCGATAGCCATTTGCTTTCCAGGCATAGCATCTAACGTAAAACGCGCGCTCACTTCGGATATGCGGCCAGCACCCTTGGTCACAACGATAAAGTTGATAATCATCAAGATGGTAAATACCACTAAACCCACAGCATAATTACCACCAATAACGACATTACCAAAGGCCTCAATCACTTTACCGGCCGCTGCGCCGCCATTGTGCCCCTCAAGTAATACCACTCTGGTGGATGCAACATTAAGAGCCAGCCGCAACAGGGTAGAAACAAGAAGAATGGTTGGAAAAGCTGAGAAATCGAGAGGTCTTCCTGCATAAACACACACCAACAGGACAACAATCGCCAGGGCAATATTAAAGGAGAAAAAGACATCGAGCAGAAATGGAGGAATGGGCAATATCATCATACCCAAGACTGCTAGCAACATAATTGGCGCGCCGATGTTACCACTGCCAAGTGAGCGCAATGTATTCATCAGGGTATTGTCAGGGGCAACGCCTGTTGGTGTAGTCGCCATGTTGATCTCCAATGTCTAAAAATTGACGCCAGATTAATTCTGACTGCCCAAAAACACGGGCTTTTAGGTACTGGAGCAATAACTGAGCCAACTAGAACTGCATATCCTCTGGAACTTCAATTTCGCCCAAAGGATTAGGTCGTTTACCGCGACGGGCACGAAAATTGTGCAATTGAAAAACGTAAGCAAGAATTTGTGCAACGGCATAATACAGCTTACCTGGTATTTCGGCGTCAATATCGGTGGTGTGGTAAATAGCCCTTGCAAGAGCAGGAGATTCAACAATCTCAACGTCATTAGCTTGGGCTACTTCGCGAATCTTAAAGGCTATGGTATCAACACCTTTTGCAACTACCCGGGGAGCACCCTCACCTTGTTGATCATATTTTAGCGCCACAGCAAAATGGGTGGGGTTCGTAATAACCACATCTGCCTCTGGCACCGCAGACATCATGCGGCTTTGAGACATTGCCATCTGTAGCTCGCGAATTTTTCTTTTAACCTCAGGTTTTCCTTCAGTTTCTTTAAATTCGTCTTTAATTTCCTGAAGGGACATTTTAAGCTTTTTCTTATAGTCCCAGAGCTGATAAGGGACATCAATGGCCGCAATAAATAATAATGAACAGGCAAGCGCAACACATACCCATCCTAATAGAGTCATAGCATCATCAATAGCCACTACAGAGTCACGCCAATACAGGGCCAATAGATCAGAGGCGATAAAATACAAACTCACTAACGCTGTGATAGAGACAACCGCAAACTTCGCAATAGCTTTCAACATCTCTACCAAGGCATTGAGGGAAAACATCCGTTTGATCCCTTTAATGGGGTCCATGTTCGAAAGTTTAGGCTGTATGGCTTTACCAGAAAAATTTAGACCGCTCATCAAAATACCGCCGATAGTCGCGGAAAATAAAAGAATGGCTAGAATTGGAACCAGCGCTGCTGCGGCAATTTGAGCCGCAGCCTCAAGCTTGGCTATCATCATGGCTGAATCGAATAAATCTTCGCGTCTTAGTTCAAAGCCGATTCTGCCAACAGTTAACATACTCTGACCTAAACTGGATGCAAAAAATAGCATCGCAATTACTCCACCCACCATGACGAGTGACATATTAAGTTCTTTCGATTTGGGAACATTGCCATCTTCGCGCGCCTTATCAAGACGCCTAGCGGTGGGTTCTTCTGTTTTTTCCTGACTGGAATCTTGTTCTTCAGCCATAGCACTACCTCGTCAAAACTATACTGCGAAGCATCTTGAGGGCATCAGCAAAATGCACTTCAAACATCACTTGGAAGGCGGCCACAGCAATCCAGACAATAAACAGGCCCATTAGCATGGTGAGCGGAAAACCTAGGGCAAAAATATTCATTTGTGGTGCTGCGCGACTAATAAAGCCAAAAGAAAAATTGACGACTAACACCGCGGTAACGATGGGCAGGGCAATGGCAAACGATGCACTGAATAACCACGCCCCCCAACTTGCGATATCAACATAGGCCAAAATAGCATAGGGATCTGCTGATATGGGGTAGCTATAAAAGCTATGAGCCAAAATTTCTATCATGATCAAATGGCCATCGAGCACAAAAAACATTAGCGTGGTAAAAATCAAATACATTTGGCCAAGTATTGGCACGCTAGCACCATTGATGGGGTCCATCATGGTCGCCATACCTAAACCAACCTGCATAGAAATCATCTGCCCAGCCAAGATAAATAACTGAAAAAATAACTGCAGAAAAAAACCCAACAGTGTACCAATTAGGATTTGTTGCATAACCACTAAAATAGCGGACCACGACAATGAATCTAATACTGGCATATCAGGGATAATGGGGGCGAGCAACAGAGCGGTAAATCCTGCTAGGACAAGACGAATGCGGCGGGGTACATTACGAGATCCAATTAATGGCATCGCCATAAAAAAACTGGCAACCCTAAAAAATGGCCATAGGTACTGCCCAACCCAACCGCCAATATTCACTGCATCAAGGATGACCACAATCAGCCCAACATATAGGGGATGCTTTTTACAATACGATCAAAAAATGCCATCAAGGTATTTATCATCCAGTGCCCAAAAACGACCAATGCGGCCAAGGTCACGACTAAGCGAGGTAAAAAGCTGAGCGTTTGTTCATTAATTTGTGTCGCCGCCTGAAACACGGAAACCAATAGACCCACCAGTAGACTAGGCACCACTAATGCAGACACCATCAATACAATTAAGTAAACGGTTTCGCTCATAAGATCGACAACATTTTCTGGCGACATTTTGACGACTCCTTCAATAAAGCGAATTACAAACCATAACTTGCAGCTAATGTGCCAATGATTAGGGTCCAACCATCTACCAAGACAAACAGCATAATTTTAAAGGGCAGTGAGACAATTAAAGGTGATAGCATCATCATCCCCATAGCCATCAATACACTAGCCACCACCATGTCTATAATCAAAAACGGTATAAACAACATAAAACCAATTTGGAAGGCTGTTTTGAGCTCGCTAGTGACAAAAGCGGGCACTAATACTAAGAATGGTGTCTCTTCAGGACCATTTAACTGAGGTGTCTCTGAGAGCTTTAAGAATAATGCCAAATCCTTTTCTCTTGTTTGCTCTAACATAAACCGTTTAAAAGGTTCTGACGCGTTTTGAAGTGCCTGCAAAGACGTGATTTCTTCGTTTAGATAGGGCTGAAGCGCACTTTGATTGGCTTCCTGCAAAACAGGGGACATAATAAATAACGTCAGAAATAAGGTTAAACCAATCAAAATCTGATTAGAAGGCGCCTGCTGTAAACCAAGTGCCTGCCGCAAAATTGAAAAAACAACAATAATACGGGTAAACGACGTCATCATAATCACCAATGACGGCAGTACCGTCAGTAGGGTCATGATGACCAAAATCTGCAATGTCACACTATATTCTTGATTGCCGGCGGCATTAGTAGTGACTTGCAATGCGGGAATACCAGGTAATGCAGGCAAAGTATTGGTGGCTTGCGCTAACAGATCTGGACTAAAAAATACCACGGCTAAAATAGCGAGAACTCGACTAATCATCGCTTTCAACCTGTTTTAAAAGAGATTCAAATTCACTTTTATTTGATGGACAAGCATCATCCAAGCGATGGATTAAATTGACTTGACCGCTGGCAACACCAAGTAATAACTTCTTACCCGCGCAATCAATTAACACCACCCGCTCTTTAGGCCCCACCATTAAACCACTGACTATTTTTAACTGCCCCTCACTTTGCTGACCAAAATGACTGAGCCGCTTAATCCCCCATACACTTGCATAAATAGCCGCAATGACTAATAACAAAGCGCCTATCACGGTGAGCATTTGACTCGTGCTTGAAGTAGCAAGCGCGGGTGCGTCCTCTGCAGAAAAGACGGTATTCAACCAAAAAATTAACATACTTACCGCAAACGCTTAATTCGTTCAGAGGGACTTATAACATCAGTCATACGAATACCAAATTTTTCGTTAACTACCACCACCTCTCCATGAGCGATCAGAGTGCCATTCACTAAGACATCGAGAGGCTCCCCTGCCAGACGATCAAGTTCAATGACTGAGCCCTGATTCAATTGCAGTAGGTTCTTAATAGTAATTTCAGTACTTCCAACTTCCATCGAAATGCTAACAGGTATATCTAAAATCACATCGATATCAGGAGAGGATCCTCCATCTAAACCTGGTGATAATTGATCAAGAGACATAGTCGGTGAATCATCTGCTTCGTCAACATCTTGTTCGGCCATAGCGGCCGCCCATTCATCGGCCATGGCATCTTGATCGCCAGCCACATCATTTAAAAGATCGTCTTCATCACTCATTTTTTGGTCCTCAATTTTTTAGCCGTTTCGGCATTATCTTTACCGTAGGGACTTTTGATCTGTAACGCTAAATTACCCCTAGACTCACCGAGTTTAGTTTCATAAATAGGTACACCATTGGCCATCAAAGTAACGTTGTCTGGCATATCTACGGGAATTACATCACCTGCTTTCAAATCAAGAATGTCTCTCAATGTTACCTGCTGTCTTATATACCGACACGAAAGTTTGACGGTCGATTCAAGGACATCTTCCCTTAATGCATTGACCCAGCGATCATCCACTTCATCCACATCGCTTTGCATACCAGCATCTAGTACTTCCCGAATGGGCTCTATCATTGAATAAGGTAAAGTGACGTGGAGATCGCCCCCACCGCCATCAAGCTCTACATGAAAGGTACTGACAACCACCACTTCGCTGGGGCTAACGATGTTTGCCATGGCGGGATTAACTTCAGCGCCCATAAACTCAAAATCAACAGGCATAATAGTTTTCCAAGCCTCTTTCATATCGATAAAGACTTGTTCTAAAACAATTTGTACTACCCGCAATTCCGTTGGGGTAAATTCTCGTCCTTCAATTTTGGCGTGCCGGCCATCGCCTCCAAAAAAGTTATCAACTAATTTGAAAACTAACTTAGCATCCATAATCACTAAGCCCGTGCCTCGAAGAGGACGGATTTTGACCATGCTTAGACTCGTAGGAACATACAAGGTGTGAACATATTCACCAAACTTTTGAATTTGCACCCCTCCCACAGCCACATCCGCACTGCGGCGTAAAAGATTAAACATACTAATGCGGGTATAGCGTGCAAATCGCTCGTTGATCATTTCAAGGGTAGGCATACGGCCGCGAACAATGCGGTCCTGGCTTGTTAAATCGTAAGATTTAGCTGTCCCGGCAGGTACATCTTGCTCAGTTTCAATATCGCCATCGTCTACGCCATGTAAGAGCGCATCAATTTCGTCTTGTGAAAGTAAATCCTGCAAAACCTTCTACCTCTTCATGCTCATTGAAGCACGTAACTAGTAAAGTAAACCTCATCAACCACGGGTTGGCCCGTCTCTTGAGTCATGATTTGTCGAATATTACTCAAAAGATCACGCTGCAAATTCAATCGACCGCTATCTGATTGCAGATTTAAGTAGTCCTGAGACGATAGTAAAATGACGATATCGTTTCTTAACAATGGCTCGTGCATTTCGATCAAACCAATCCCGGCTGCATCTGTAATTTTTAAGCTCAATCCAACCTGCATATACCTTTGTCGCCCCCGCGCCATAAAATTGACAATAAACTCTGGTTCTAAGGGATAGTAATTAACGCTTGGTGTAACATTCTCTAAAGGCTCAGAAGCCTCACTAATACTGCCGCTTTGCTCATCTAGATGTACCTCAGCGGTTGTTTCTGGTGTATCAAAAACACCTAGATAACTTAGTGCTGCAAAACTAGTGCCACCTAGCAACGTCAAAAGCACAATAATCAATAAAATGATTCTTACTACAGGGTTGTTTATCGCTTGTTTAATTTTTGAGGTAGGAATGGAGTGAGTAGTGGCGCCATCCTCATCGGTAGGCGCATTTGTGTCTTCAGCCATGATCGTCTCTGCTTAATAATATATATCTAGTAAAGACCATTGGTAAGGAATTCGCCAAACTAAACGTGAGTATCCACTAAACCAATGCTTTGGCTTACGATATCGGCGGGAACATCTTCTATTGTGCGATCATTGACCCATTCATTTTCATTCGGATTATTTGAATCACCACTTTGAGACTGCCCTCCTTGATCTCGCACATCTGTCTGTCCTAAGTTGAGCCCTTGCTGTTCAAACATTTCTCTTAATCGCGGCAACATCCCTTCTAATGCCTCGCGGACATTGGCATGCTGACTAGTGAATACCACCTGGGTTTGATCACCGTGCTGGGCAACGCGAATATGAATGGTTCCAAGCTCAGGAGGGTCAATGCGAATATCAGCGGTCTGCACTCCTCTGGATAGCATCCACTGAATTCTTTGCTCCATTTGCTGATGGAATTCAGCTCGCATTGGATTGAGCGACGAATTTTCGACTTTGGACATTAATGATGCATCAGCCTGAAGCGGGGAACGTTGGCTACCAGGTGACAACATATTCAGACTGCTTAAATTGTTTGAGTCATTAGGCGAAGAATCTTGTTGGGCGGAGCTTCTTTCTAATAAGTTTTGCATAAATCTTAAACTTTCTGGACTTATACGAGCCGCAGACGCTAAATCAACACCCTCTTTAACCATGGTTAAACTTGGGTCAACATCCGTTTTGAGCTGTGAAGTAAAATGTTGCAAAATGTTTTTTGCGGACACTTCTGCTTGTTCTCCTTTAGAAGTCAAAACCGCTAAAAATTCATTTGATTCAGCTAATTTAGTGGCATTTTGATTAATTATTTGCAGTAAATTAAATGGCTTCACTTCATTTGGCATAGTGCCAAGTTTAGGAATTTCGATATTAACGACATTAAACGTTGTTGCACTCCAATTTTGAGGCTGAGGGTTTTCAGCAATCAGAGCACCTAACGTCTTTTTAACCGATGCCTCGGTGAGGCCACCTTTCAAATTTGTATCTGCAAGGACACTTACTTCAGTTTGCAAAAGCTGACTAACAAACTCATCTAACTGCTCTTCAGTGAGGCCTTCTTCAAGTATCACTGATTGTTCAGCAATATTAACCGAGCTCGTGATAGCGATTTCGGAAACATCGAGTGGAGTGCTTTCGTCTTTCAAAACATTTTCAAGTTCAGACTTAAGGCCAACACCTGCTGCATATTCAGAAGACGACGATGACTGATTAGTTAAATCCTCAACAGAGACCTCAAGCATTGATGACTCTGTATGGGATTCATCACTCATTAAAGACATGCGGTCATATAAGTCAAAAGCTTGTTTATCTGAAACTTCATCCACAATAGGGCCTGTTAGTTCACCTAAGGACAAGCCGGTAGTTTCTTCTGAAGCATGTAAATGGGAAAAAGCCGGAACAGCGGATAATAGAGAGCTATATTTGTCTTGAAGTAACGTTGGAAGTTTTAAACCGAGCGCATCAGAAGCAAAGCTCAATTGTTCTAGCTCAATCTGGCTAATGGAGGCTTCCGACAGTTCGGTCAGGTTGGGGGGCAATTGTTTGCCAAGCGGCAAACTGCCTTGTGCAACCGCCAGCCCTATCTGGGTAGCTAAATGCTTAGTCGCTGTCTCAGCATTCCCCATGGCTAACTTAAATGCTCCGACATCGCCTCCCCCCTCCTTAACCATTGAATTGAGGGAGAATAAACCGCCTGTGGCTAGACCTTTTGGATCGGTTATAAATTGCGACATAGTTAACTCCATAATCTATCTGGAGATAACTATGCAATTGAGTTGCCAAGTTTTTACTTTGAGGCGAATTTCAGAAGTGCATCGGTCACTTTGTCTAGGGGCAATACATCTTGAGCCGCATCCATCTGCACTGCCACTCCAGGCATACCCCAAACAACCGACGTCTGTTTGTTTTGAGCTATTGTATACACACCGGCATCTCTCGCCCGCTTTAACGCTACCGCGCCATCTGCTCCCATACCGGTTAGCAAGGCATAAGCTAAAAACTTAGGCCTCACAAGCCCAAGCAATGAATCAAACATAACCTCCACAGAAGGCCTATGACGATTAACTGGCTCAGACTCTGATAAAACACAAATTAATTGCCCCCTAGCGTTTTTCTTAAATAACAGGTGATGGGACCCTGGAGCGATATAAACATTACCATGTTGGAGAACATCACCTGTCGTAGCCTCTTTAACACTGATGCGAGAAATTCTATCTAAGCGTTCAGCAAAAGACGCACTGAAACCTGCAGGAATGTGCTGGGTAATAACAATAGGGGGAGCGTTGGGAGGCATTCTCACAATAACTTCTTTGATCGCTTCCGTACCACCGGTTGAGGCACCGATGGCTAACACACAACTGGATAAAAAATCACTTGAACCTAAGGGCGCGATCGTCTTTTGTGGTGCACTCTTTACCAATTTTTTTGCTTCACCTATTTGTACATTAGCTGTCGCTGCACCTTTAACTTTTTCGACAATCGCCTCAGCATATCTATCCAAACCAGTGACTTGTCCAGAAGAATTGACAGGCTTACCAATAAAGTCAACCGCACCTATTTCTAACGCTTCTAGAGTCAACGGTGCACCTTTGTGCGTCAACGTTGAAATCATAACTACCGGTATAGGCCTTAAACGCATGAGGTTTCGTAGAAAAGCGATACCATCCATCTTAGGCATTTCTACATCTAGGGTTAAAACATCAGGATGAAGTTGCTTAATCATATCACGCGCTTGATAAGGATCACTTGCCATCCCTACTACCTGTAATTCAGGATCTGCGCTTAATATTTCATTCAGTATTGAACGAATCAATGCTGAATCATCAACAATTAAAACCTTGTAAGGTTTCATGTTTAGTTATCCTTTTTTAATCAAAAAGCTCAATATCGCCAGCATCTGCTTCTGGCTGAATAATTTGCGAGCCATAGGCCATTTCACGCTGGATGATGGTATCGTTGTGTACTTTGCGAAGCTTTTTAACTTTGACTGCGCCGGTATCAGGAAAATATAAAACTTTACGAGGATAGAAATCTCCCAAATCCTGTGCTGAAATGGTCAACCCCTCTTCACGGACGTACTGCGTAACAAATTCGATATTTCTCAAGCCCACATCGCCCATATTGGCCAGCACTTTGCCTCCGCCAAACAACTTAATTTCAAGATTTTTCTTGAGCCCACCGTTTTTTAATATTTCGTTGATCAGATATTCCATTGCCCAATTACCATAGCGGGTTTCTGCACTTGCTGGATTAGATCCCCACGTTCTAGAGTGATCACCTTTCATGGGTAGCATAAAGTGATTCATCCCGCCGATACCTAGATTCTTATCTCTAATGCAAGCGGAAACACATGACCCCAATACGGTCACAATCATTTCACCACGCAAACTCACATAGAACTCACCGGGTAGAATTTTTGCCGCCGGAAGATCCATTGCTCTATCCCAGTAGCGATTAATATGGGCGTAACCAGGAAGCGCAGGAGGCAGTTGATGGTTTGGCATAACATTACAATGCATCTAATTTATTTTCCTGTAGATAGTTCTCCCAACCAACTCAAATCTATCACAAATATTCGTCAAACTTTCCGAGTGGCCAATGAACAAATATCCCCCAACAGGCATAATGTTGGCAATGTTATTGAATAACTTTTTTTGAGTTTCTTTATTGAAGTAAATCACTACATTGCGGCAAAAAACGATGTCGTACTTCATTTTCATGGGCCAACTTTCTAAAAGGTTCAACCTTTTAAAAGCAATCATTTCTTTTAACATAGGCTTGACCATGACACGATGACTTGAATGATCACTTTTATCATGCAAAAAGAATTTCTTTATCCTTTCGTCACCAATTCCTTCAACTCGATCATAGCCATAAATGGCATCCTTACCTTTTTGTAAAACATTTGAATCAAGATCAGTGGCCAGCAACTTCACATCCCACGTGCGGGGCACATTGCTCTCCTTGACGGTCATCGCAATTGAGTAAGGTTCCTCTCCTGTTGAGCTAGCACATGACCAAATGCGCAATTTGTGATGACCGGGATGTTTTTTAATCAATTCGGGCATTACTACCGTACGCATATAATCAAAATGATGACCTTCACGGAAAAATGCGGTTAGATTAGTTGTAATGGAGTTGATGAATTCGCTGTGTTCTATGGGATCGTCTTTCTCCAAAACCTTACAGTATTGAGAAAAAGTCGTTAAGCCAAGCACTCTTAATCGTCTAGCTAAACGAGAGTAAACCATGTCTTTTTTATGGTCCGCCAATACAATACCGGTGAACTCATACGCTAACTTTCGAAGATAATCGAAATCTTCATCGTACATGATGAAGTCACGCTCGATCGATTTTTTTGTTTCTGCACCCACGGGGTATCTCCTTGAGGAGGAAACCATAGCGTCTAAAACGCTATGGTTTTTTAATGGAGGATAGGGTCAAATATCTAGAACTCCTCCCATTCATCCTCATCACTCATAGACTTCGCTTGTGCATTTCCTCGATCTACTACAGGTGATTTAACCACCGTTGATGCACCACTAGGTCTAGATAACTTTTGATTTTGATACTTTGTTCTCATGGGAGATTCATCGATCACATTGTCGCCGAGCTGGAAAAACTCCATCATTTGATGCATAGAAGAGGCTTGCTCTGCCATAGCTTCACCTGCAGCACTTACCTCTTCAACTAATGCAGCATTTTGTTGAGTCATTTCGTCCATCTGCGACACAGCGGTATTAACTTGTTCGATACCCGATGATTGCTCTCTGGCCGCTTCTGAAATCTCACGCATCATACTGCTAACATTTTCAACCGCAGACACAATTTCATTCAACGTGGTTCCAGACTCATTCACTAGGCGTGAGCCATCTTCAACTTTGCCAACACTATCACGAATCAAATCTTTAATTTCTTTGGCGGCGGCGGCTGAGCGTTGCGCCAAATTGCGAACTTCACCAGCAACAACAGCGAAACCACGCCCCTGCTCTCCGGCTCGAGCAGCTTCAACCGCTGCGTTTAACGCTAACAGATTGGTCTGGAAGGCAATTTCGTCGATCACGCCAATAATATCTGAGATTTTCTTGCTCGAATGGTTGATCTCTTCCATCGCCTCAACAGCTCGGCTCACGACATTACCTCCCTCGATAGCCTTGTCTTGAGCAGCTCGAGCTAAGCTGTTCGCCTGATCGGCATTATCTGCACTTTGACGAACGGTAGAGGTCATTTCTTCCATACTTGACGCCGTTTCTTCAAGTGACGAAGCTTGCTCCTCCGTACGTTGACTCAAGTCAGCGTTGCCTGTGGCAATTTCATTAGCAGCAGAAGAAATGGTTTTAGACGAGTTGCGAATTTTACTAATAATTTCGGAAAGTTTATCAACTGTATTATTAGCATCATCACGCATTTGGCCAAGCGAACCTTGATAATCACGCTCAACACGTTCAGTGAGGTTACCCTTAGCGAGCGCTGAGAAAATACGCAGAACATCGGTGATCGCCATATCAGTGATCGACATCAAGCGATTTAACCCCTCGCTCAAATTGAGGAAGAATCCTGTTTTATCACCCGTTTCGATTTGTCCACCAAAATCACCATTAGCAGCTGATTCGACCAAAGAATCAATTTCCTGCTCTATAGCCACCTCTGCAGTGCGGTCATTCCACTCAACCACTGTGCCCAGGCGCTCTCCTTTGTTATCGACAATAGGGTTGGCGATTAATGTAAAGGTTCGGCCACCAATCATAATCTGCGAACGGAACGTCGATGTCATTGCCGCAGCTGCTTTGCGTTGGTGATCAGGATTTTTGTGGAAGATATCGATGTTTTCACCAATAAGCTTATCCACGTTAAAGTGAGGAAGATCCTTTCTAATATCGGACTCGGCAACTCGCATCATGTCTGTCACAGCGCCGTTCATGTAAATCAGGTTAAAGTCGTTATCTGCCATCATGACATTGGCAGAGACATTATCCAGTGCAACTTTTACTCGAGCATTCTCTTGTGCAATTTGATCCGCTTTCTCTTGCATCGCCAAGCGTTCAGTTTGATCATCCCACTCTACTACGGTGCCAAGGCGTGTTTTTCCATCTGCACTCCACACGGGAGTAGCCACGAGATTAAAGGTCAAACCAGCTAATTTCAGTGTCGTATTATGTGGCTCGCGAAGATTTTCCAACATACCTCGTTGGTGAGCTGGGTTTTTATGGAAATCATCAACATTAGTACCCATCAGCTTGTCGGCACTAAAATTAGGTAACTCTTTACGGATGTCGCCAGCACGCTCCTCAAACATTTCTCTAACAGAGTCATTCATATAAACAATATTTAAATCGGCATCTGACATCATGATAGACGTACCACACACATCCAGTGCACGTCGAATACGGAAATTCTCAGCTAAAACTATTTCTTGCTCGCGTTGTTGTGCTAACTCAGCTGTTTTATCTTCCCACTCGATAACGGTTCCTAACCTAGCGCCAGATTCATCCATAACCGGCGATGCCGTCAAATTGAAAGTACGTGAACCAACTTCGATCAATGTGGTGTATTCACTGGCTAACGCATTGATCATACTCCGTTGATGTGCTGGATTTTTATGGAAAATATCAGCATTGGTACCAACTAATGTTTCAGTATTAAAACTAGGAAGCACTTTCTTTAGATCATCCGCTGCTTCAACAAACATTTTTTTAGCTGTTTCATTAATGTAGGTAATATTCATCTCGCTGTCTGCCAGCATCACACAGGTTTGCGTTACATCGAGAGCAAGAACTTTACGCTGAACATCGGGATCAACTGCAGGGCCTTGGTCCAACTCCGCCGATGATGAGCTCGTTACCAAATTTGTTAGGGCGTATCCCAAATGACCGAGTTCATCTTTGCTAGGGTGGCTCCATCGCGCATTACCAGAGCCGCTAGCAAGGTTCTTTACTAGCGATAGGCACTCAGCCATTTGGCTTCGCATTTGCCCTGATATTTGTCCGGCAATGACCAATGTGGCTATTGAGGCAATCGCTGCTAGCCCGATAGCAAACTCAGCTTGAATGCCCATCATACACATGGCAAGGGCTATGCCATTGCCAAGTAATGGCACCATTGCCACTAACCATACTTTTTTGGCTACCGCCATGTCGTTTAAGGTACTCATGATATGCTCCAATGCCCAAAGGCTTCCTAAGCTTCAATTTTTAATTGCTGTTTTAATTCGTTCACACTAGGTAAGTCGTCCAAATCCAGTAATTCATTAATTTCTAGTAGCATGACCATTTTTTCGCCAACCGTCGCAAGGCCGCGTATATAAGAAGTATCAAATGAATCGCCCATGTTAGGTGCACTTTGCATTTGGTCCTTGTCCAAGGAATAAACATCCGACACTGCATCGACAACGATCCCCATCGTTCGACTGGAATGTTCGGTGTCAATGCGCAGCACAATAACCACGGTTAAAGGCCCATATTCGACTTCATCAAGGCCAAAACAGCGACGCAAATCAACAATGGGAACAACCGTACCTCTTAAATTAATCACACCTTTAATATGTGGAGGTGAATTTGGAATAGGCGTCGTTCGCTCCCAACCACGAATTTCTTGAACTTTGAGAATATCAACACCGTACTCTTCGTCGGCCATGATAAAGGTGAGATATTGATCCCCTGATTCGTCGGCATGAGTTCCACCACCAACCCCCATGCCAGAGGGATCTTCTTGGCTAACTGCATTACTACTCATATCATTTTCCTCAAGCCGCTCAGGCGACTTTTGCTTTACCCATGTTTTTAACCATGGCACCAATTTGCTTCATGGCTTGAGTGGCTCCACCCATTTTGACAAGGCCAGCGATATCAACAATCAGCGCCACGGTGCCATCGCCTAAAATGGTGGCACCAGAAACACCTTCAACGCGTTGATAATTGGTTTCGAGACTCTTAATGACCACTTGTTGCTGAGCAAGAAGGTCGTCAACGACAATGCCATATTTTCCTCCCTCAAACTCAACCACTACCACTAAGCCCTCTTCTATAGAGTGCGAATCAGCATGAATACTGTAAATTTCGTGCAAATAAACAATCGGAATGTACTCTTCACGGAGTCTTAAGACTTGGCTGCCACCAGCCATGATATTGACTTGATCGCGACCAACCTGGATGGATTCAACAATGGAAACCAATGGGAAGATATAATTTTGGTCTCCTACCCTAACCAACTGACCATCTAGAATAGCCAAGGTCAAAGGAAGCCTTATGGTAAAGGTAGACCCTACACCCAACTGTGATTTGACATCGACCGATCCATTTAGCTCTTGAATATTGCGCCTTACGACATCCATGCCCACGCCTCGTCCTGAAACATCACTGACCTCTTGAGCCGTTGAGAACCCTGGTTGAAAAATAAGGTCATAAATCTGTTCATCAGTGAGATTTTCACTGGGATTAATCAAACCATTTTCATGGGCTTTGGCAAGAATACGTTCCTTGTTAAGCCCAGCGCCATCATCGCGAATTTCAATGACGACATTGCCCCCCTGGTGATAGGCGTTAAGGGTGACAACACCGGTTTCTGGCTTTCCTGCTGCTTTGCGAATTTCGGGGGACTCAATACCGTGATCCACAGAGTTTCTGACGAGGTGTACCAAAGGATCACCAATTTTTTCCATCACAGTTTTATCGAGTTCTGTCTGCTCACCTTGCAGTACCAAGTTAATTTTCTTGGATAAACGCTGGCTTAAATCTCGAACCATTCTGGGAAAACGTGAGAATGAAAAACTGATAGGCAGCATTCTTATCCTCATTACACTCTCTTGCAGTTCGCGAGTATTCTGCTCTAACTGGCTTAAACCCTCTTGCAAGCGAAGTAATTTCTGTTGGGTAAAATCTTCACTGTCCCCCTCTCCTAACTGACCTAGCATGGATTGGGTTATCACTAACTCACCCACGAGATTAATCAACTGGTCAATTTTATCCGTACCGACACGGATACTTGCTTCAGTGGTAGTTTTTGAAGCTGTTTTTGACGTGGATTTAACCTTGGCAACAGTCTTATCAGTAACAGTATTTTCGACTTTGGCTTTAGCTTGCTCAGCAATGGAAGCCACAGCACTAGTCTGCTCGTCATTTAACAAATGATTCAGCATTTTTTCGTTAGCATCCTGTGCCGACTCTAGGGTTTGTTCTTCAACAGACTCAGCTACAGCACTTGCTATATAATCCTGAACGTTATCTTTATTGGCAGATAAAGGCTCATAGGTAATATCAGCCTCATCTTCAACCCATTCAAAAACTTCTTTAATTTCATCTAGGTCGATCTTGAACGGTAGTGTTAGCGTCCACGACAAATGGCATTCTTCTGGACTCAATGAATCAAAGGAGGGAAGCTTATCTAGATGGCATTGAATGGTTACTGGCCCAAATTCCGCCAATTCCCTAAACATTCGAATCGGTTCGTTACCTGTGCGCAACATATCTGGGTGAGGTGAAAACTCAATTCTATAACCTTCTGCTGGAATATTGTCAGCAACTGTTCCAACGATAACTTCTGCAGTTTCAGATACCGACACATCAGTATTAGCCAATATAGCCTCGAACTGAACCTTTAGCTCATCAGAGTCACTGGTATCAATGGTTTCGCCAGCCTGTAATGTTTCAATCATATGGCGCATGGCATCAACGGATCGCAACAACAGGTCCACATGATCTAAAGCCAGCCCACGCGAACCTTCTCTCACCTCATCTAATAATGTTTCTAAGACATGAGTAAAGTTAGCCACATCAGAAAAGCCAAAGGTAGCGCTGCCGCCTTTAATAGAATGGGCAGCTCTAAAGATGGTATTGATAGTTTCAGAGTCGATATCATCAGGGTCGAGCGCCATCAAGGCGGACTCCATACTATCCAAGCCCTCGAGACTTTCCTCGAAAAACACTTGGTAAAACTGGCTAATATCGACTGACATAAGCTACCCCAGTACTTTTTTAATCGTTTTAAGCAATTGGTCTGGATTAAAAGGCTTTACAATCCAGCCAGTCGCTCCAGCTTGCTTACCTTCCATTTTTTTATCGCCACCCGATTCTGTGGTTAACATCAGAATGGGGATAAATTTGAAATTAGGTCTTTGGCGCAACTCTTTGACTAAACTCAATCCGTCCATGTTTGGCATATTCACGTCCGATAGCACCAGGTCAAACTCAGATCTATCTGCCGCTGCCAGCGCTTCGACTCCATCACTAGCCTCGACGACGTCATAACCAGCACCTTGTAGGGTAAATGCCACCATTTGCCTCATTGATGCAGAATCGTCCACTGCCAGAATCTTCGCCATGATTAAACTCCATATGAGAGAATTATTTAGTTAAGCGGCTTGGTCGCTTAAACCTAAAGCATCTTTTAAGCCAATTTGTTTAGCAGAAGCTAAAAATATCTCGCTACAACCCGTCCATACCAATTGAGTGTTGGTCTTTTTTAATGCGGTACAAAATGCGACTAACTGTTGAAATGCAGCGGTATCGATTCGTTCTACTTCACTGGCATCGAGGCATGGGCTATCAGTACTGATAATCCCTAGTAATTGATCGTGTAATAATTCAACGTCAGCGATGGTAATAACTGCGGGTAATTTACAACTTATTTCCTTAACAGCCATTGAGAAAGCTCCTTTAGGTTCAATCGTGCTATCGGCGAGGGCAAGAGCTTCTTTAATAAAAAAGAGTCAATGAAAGCGTAGTGCAGAGAGAACTAATTTGTTGAGCGTTTTAAGATAAATTAAGAATATTAAGAATTATTTTAGCTTCGAAAAATTATCATCAATGTCTCTTTGCAGTTTTTTTTCAAGCATTTTATCTTCATCTTGAAGTGCTTTTTTCTGAAGATCACAGAGGTTGACATGCTTTGCCTTGTGATTAAGCCATTGTTGTCGCGCCCTCTCACAGACTCGCTGCAAATGAGCCAATGTTTGCTGCTGTTGCTCGATGGCTTGGCGTAAATTATTTAAAAAGTAGTTAAAATTCATCAGCTGACTAACACTTATCCCAGAGCCCCATTGCTGCTTGGCCTGTTGTTGATACTCCTCAAAGTAAGTCTGCAATTCTTGCAGCCGACCCTCTTCAAAATGGTATTGCTGATTCACTTTGGCTAACGCTGCGGCGGAATCATGAAGCTCGCGTTCAGCAAGATTGACTACCACTTGCAAACGCTTTGATTTAGCCACCATTATTGATTCACTTTTTGCGGCAACGATTGATTAACTAATAGAGCTTCTGCATCGTTGGTCAGCAGCTCCAACTGCTTGTTTGCTTCCAGTGAATTAACAGGCTTGTGCAAGCCTTGTTTAACAAAATCTCGCATCTTGGGCATTGTTGCGACCGCAATATCAGTTTCAATATCGCTACCGGCAGCATAGGCCCCCACTGCAATAAGGTCTCTACTCTGGTTATAACGAGAATAACGAGCCTTAAATTTTTGAGCCATTTGCAAATGTTGTTCACTGACAATATTTGGCATAGCTCTACTTATGGAAGACTCAATATCAACTGCGGGATATATCCCCTCTTCAGCGATGGATCTTGATAAAACAATGTGCCCGTCAAGTATAGCTCTGGCTGAATCGGCGACAGGGTCTTGTAAATCATCTCCCTCTGTGAGCACTGTGTAAAATGCAGTAATAGAGCCTTTCCCTGTAGCATCATTACCTGCTCTTTCTACGAGTTGTGGGATCTTTGCAAAAACCGAGGGCGGATAACCTTTGGTTGCAGGTGGCTCACCTATAGCTAGGGCAATCTCCCTCTGAGCTTGCGCAAAACGGGTCAATGAATCCATCAACAACAAAACCTTTTGTCCTTGATCTCTAAAATGCTCTGCATAGCGAGTGGCTAATAGAGAAGCGCGCAATCTCATTAGTGGCGCATCGTCGGCAGGCGAAGCTACCACGACGGCTCGGCGCATACCCTCTTCGCCTAAAATATGATCGATAAATTCTTTGACTTCCCTACCTCGCTCTCCGATCAAACCCACTACAACAATGTCAGCTTCCGTAAACCGGGTCATCATCCCCATTAACACGCTTTTACCCACTCCACTGCCGGCAAATAGCCCCATACGCTGACCGGCGCCAACCGTTAACAATGCATTAATAGATCGAATTCCGACATCCAAATGGTGGGTAATAGGTTGGCGCTGCAGAGGATTAATCGCTGTACCTTTAAAGGGAATAGTATTTTTACAACCCAGTGATCCTTTACCATCAAGCGGCTCGCCTGCACCATTAACCACCCGTCCAAGAAGCGAGTCGCCAACAGGGACCACATCATCAAAGGTCATAGGGATAACTCGCGCACCAGCTTGTAAGGCGCCAATGGATTCAATTGGCATCAAATAGGTGACGGTATCATCGAATCCAACAACTTCTGCAATGACGCTGTTACCTGATTCGCTTTCAATTCTACAGCGTGCACCAAGTGCAACATTGAGCCCAACGGCCTCAAGAGTAAGGCCTACCATTCTTCTCAATTTACCAATAGATACCGCTTTAATATTTACCGGCTGAGTTGAGATAGAGGTCATTACATCAGTTAGGCTCACTTCCCTCCTCCTGTGCATTTTGAAAGGCATCAGTTTCCTCTGAAACCGGCGTGCCGGGGCTTGGCAATGGTTGATAATCTTGAACTAAGTGATCTTGATCCCAAGTATCAAACAATTGATGAATAACTTGTCTAAAGCGTTCGCTTACGCTGAAATCAACACTCGATTGCTGGGTGTGAATGACGCAATCACCCAACTGACATTTAGCGTCAGGCACCCATTGAAAATCTTGCCAACTGGGTGGCTGCAAAACCTTTAAACACTCTATATCGTTGGGGTGCATGTGAATGCGGATGTTAGTCGCACCGTTCGGAAGAGCTTTTAAAGCATTATCTACAACGTTAGATAATGCCTCACTTGGCATCGCCAACTCGCGTTGAATAACCGATTGGGCAATATTGATGGCCACATTCATCACAGCACTTTGCAACTCTTGTTGTTGTAACTGCATTGGGTCACTAAAGGCCTTAAGCATGTCCTCGATTCTCGAAGCTAATTGTTTAGACTCCTGTTGAGCTTTCGCTAAGCCCTCTTGATAGCCTTGTTGATGACCTTTTTCTCGGCCCTGCTCTAAGCCTTCGGTATAGCCTTCTAACGTGGCTTGTTCACGTGCCTTACTCAATTCCTGCTGCTGCTCAGAGGGCGACTCATCAACGGTTTCTGGCATTGTAGATGGCAGGCCTTTAGATTTTTGCTTTTGCACCGTCTTCCGCCAATCACGATTGGATTGAGGCTTTGTTTTGACTACCTCAACCACATTGGCTCCATCAATTGCTGGCAACGCTATCGGGTTAAACAATTTCGCTTGTTCAGCAGGGATACGGGTATTGACCAGTTTTTTCATGAGGGGCTCCTACAGCATTTCCTCACCACCGGAGCCAAGCGAGATCTCTCCAGAATCAGCCATACGGCGTGCAACGGTCAAAATTTCTTTTTGAGCAGTTTCTACTTCTGAAACCCTAACCGGACCTTTAGCCTCCAAATCATCTTTCAATAGTGCGGCGGCTCGTTTTGACATGTTGCCAAAGATTTTTTCTTGTAATTCCCCATCGGCACCTTTCAAAGCAAGGATTAAGACATCGGTAGAAATTTCTCGTAAAATGGCTTGAATACCACGATCATCTACATTTTTCAGATTATCAAAGACAAACATGAGGTCTTGAATATTTACGGCTAAATCTTCATCTAAATCGGTAATGGCTTCCATCAGCTCAGCCTCTACCGAGGAATCAATGTTATTCATAATTTCCGCGGCGACTTTATGGCCACCCATTGCGGTAGTTTTTGAGCCCGCTTTACCGGAGAACTGCTTCTCTAAAATATCATTCAATTCCTGAAGCGCTGTGGGTTGAACGGTATCTAATGAGGCAATGCGCATCATAATATCAAGGCGCATTTTATCTGACAGATTGGTGAGTACTTCTGCCGATTGGTCTGCATCGAGATAGGCACATACTATCGCCTGAATCTGGGGATGCTCATGTCGGATGATATCAGCTACAGAGCGTGCATCCATCCATTTGAGAGTATCGAGACCAGTAGTATTGCCACCCAGTAGAATTCGATCCACCAAACTACTAGCTTTGTCTTCACCTAAGGCTGCGACCAGCATCGATCGAATATAGTCATCCGCGCCCATACCGAGTCCGGTAAGTGTGCCTACATCAGTAGCAAAAGACTGCACAACACTTTCAACCTGCTGCTGGGAAACATTGCCTAGGTTTGCCATAGCAGCACCTACGCGTTGAACTTCTTTTGGCCCCATATGCTTTAAAATAGCCGCCGCATCAGCTTCACCTAAGCTCATTAGTAAAATAGCTGCACTATCCAATTTAGCGATTGGAGGTGTCGATTTATTGTCACTCATCCTGGCTGATCCATTGTTTGATTACTTGTGCAACACGTCCAGAGTCTTCTGCTACAAGACCCCTAATTGCCAATAGTTGTTGTTCATAACTTTCATTACCACTTGGCAGCATCATGCTGTCACCACCGCTTAAGCTCACTTTGGCATCACCATAATTAGGTGAACCACCGTAGGCATCTAAGCCACTAAACTCTGACGATGTATCAAGCTCTTTTGATTTAGAACTTACCGAGGTAATACCACTAAACATAGGACGTAATACACCAAGTACAAGTACTAACATAACAATCACTGACGCACCTAGCTTAGCGTATTTGTCAAACCATTCAGTTTCATAAAAAGCCGGTTCTTCAAGCACGAAACTTTCAGGCTCTATAAAACGTTTGTTTACAACATTGATGATATCGCCACGGGTTGCATCTAAACCAACAGCATTACTGACTAGAGTCCGAATTCTTTCAAGCTCATCTTCTGTCCAAGCCGTGATTTCAGCCGCATTATTATCCGTTGCCAAAGAGCGGTGATCATCAACCGCGACTGCAATAGTCAATCGAGTGATTTTTCCTACTTGATGGCGAGTATGAGCGATCGTCCTGTCAACTTCGTAATTGCGTGTTGCCTGCATTGATTTTTCGCCACCGGACTGTGCCTCGGTCATCTCGGCCGGATTGCCATCGGGGCCCGGCTGATTGGCTAGCGCTCCTGGGACACCGCCAACGTCGGCTTCATTAACATTTCTCTGTTCAGAAATTTGTTCACTTCTAATCACTGCTGTTTCAGGATTGTAAATTTCTTGGGTCTTTTCTATGGCAGTAAAATCGATATCCGCAGCAACTTCAGCGCGAAAACGGCCCTCACCCAACATCGGCTCCAATATGCCATGAATACGACTGGCTAAGCGCTCCTCTAACTTGCGCTGATAATCGAGTTGTTTGTTGGCTGCATCGAGCTCACCATCGCGATTAAACGCTGACAATAAGTTACCGCGCTGATCGACCACCGTGACATCATTCAATTCAAGCTCAGGCACACTGGAGGCCACTAAATTACCGATCGCCATAACCTGTTCGGGCAAGATGGCTCTCCCTGCATATAGTTCTAAAAATACCGATGCACTTGGACGGCGAGGATCGCGAATAAACACTGTCGATTTAGGAATGGCTAAATGCACTCTGGCACCACGGACAGAATTAATGGATGAGATCGTACGTGACAATTCCCCTTCGAGACCGCGTCTAAAGCGGGTTTGCTCCATGAATTGGCTAGTGCCAAGAGGTTGATCCTGGTCGAGCAACTCGAAACCTCGACCATTCCCCACTTGTACCCCAGCCTCAGAAAGTTTTAAGCGCGCCGTATGAATATCATCGCTTGCCACTAACAAGGCACCGCTATTTTGTTCAATTTTGTAGGGAATGGCATTGCTTTCAAGAACTCGAACAACCTCAGACGCGTCTAAGTTTTCTAAACTGCCGTAGAGTGGTTTATAGTCTTCTCCTTGAATCCATAAAATAATAGCAAAACCCATCGCCACACTAGCCGCTAGACCAATCATCAGCCCCATTTGACGAAGAATCCCAAGACCCTCTAGTCCATCAAAAAATGCGCCACCGAAAGAACTTCGAACAGGTTTTGCTTCGATTGCAGTATCAGCCATAACCTATCCCCTTATACCGGCATATTCATAATATCTTCGTAGGCCTTAACCAGCTTATTTCTAACTTGGCTAAGTGCTTCAAAAGAGACACTGGATTTTTGTGCTGCGATCATCACTTCAGTAATACCAACATTGGGGTCACCCATTTCAAATGCCGTCGCCAGTTTTGATGCCGCCTGTTGATTTTCACTCACTTGATTCACCGCCTTGACCATCATGTCACTGAAATTACTTTTTTCAGCAGGATTTACGCTCTGCGACGGATTAAAATCAGCCCCGCCCACAGGTATCCCCTGGGTTTCAGCCTTAAGGGCGCGCATTTGCATTAAAACTTGGTTAATATCAACACGATTGGTAACCACGACAGACTCCTACAAAATAATATTAAACGCCGTTTCCAAGCTTGTTGCATAAATTAGACCAACAACGATAAGACCTTGTGTTGTGGGACTTTAAAAAGGTATCTGAAACTACATTGAGGGGAGACGATTTCCCGATGACAGAAAATTGACAAAGGAAGCACAGTGACATTTCTACAAGATACTCTTCTCATGCTAGCCGAGACCTTACAAAAGCATCGATATCTATGGGAGCCAGAACCGTTCTTACTCAGGAACATGCCATGGGTTGATTCAGAGCCAAAGATGCAATCGGCTTTATTAGCACTCAGTGGAGAAACCGTTGACTACCTTCTACAAGATAGCCACCACTGTGAACAATGGTTGGCAGAGCAACTACCTGAGCTATTTAATGAGCTTCGTCGATGGCAACCTAAAACCTACCAACCTAAGTATTACTCCGAACACGAGCATATGAGTATTGGTATACCAGGAAGAAAGTGGCAGCAAATCCAGGCATTTCAACAAGTCATTCGAGATTTACCCGCCGTGCTAACAACTGCCGACTGGTGCGGAGGCAAAGGTTTCTTGGCGGCCTATTTATCCGCTCAGCAGGGCTGCCAAGTCGACTGCCTTGATTACGATAAAATACTATGTGAAGAAGGCCTGGCACGTATCGACGAATATGATTTACCCGTCACTTTTTACCAACGGGATGTATTGCAAGCCATTGACCAAGAAATCATTGACCGCAATGAACGCCATGTCGCTCTTCACGCTTGCGGCGAGCTACACCGCAGCATGATGCGTCAAACCATAGGCCATGTTGAGCAACTGTGTTTATCACCCTGCTGCTACCATCTAGGTGCAAAAACACAAAATCTATTATCAAACACTGCGAAAAATTCGGCACTAACACTCAGTCAACGCGAAATGCGAATTCCTTTATTGGAAACCGTCACTGGAGGTCAGCAAGCCTTAAGAAATCGACGCACTGAACAAATTTGGCGACTTGCTTACGACGCATGGCGCGCGGATACAACCAAGGATAGTGTTTATCGTCCTTTAAAATCCGTCAGTAAAAGATTCTTCAAACAACCCGCTAGAGAATTTTTTTCATGGGCAGCAAAGCAGCATCGACTTGAGTTTAATGAAGAAGCAGATATCTCCGAATATTTAAAGCGAGGTGAATCCGCGTTTGAAATGAGTGAAAGGCTGGGAATAGTTAGACAGGCATTAAAGCGATACATTGAATACTTCTTAGTTCTAGATTTAGCATGCTTTGCCGAAGAACATGGCTATCATACTGAAGTCGTTGAATTCTGTGAAAAAACGATTACTCCCAGAAACTTATTGGTAATGGCAACGACAAAGAACAATCCGAATGATGTAAACGCTATCTTTAAAGCATGCTAGTACAATAATTGTAAAGTTAACTGCTGTGCTTAAACCGTTTATTTTTCAGACAAAACTCTTTAGGGCTCATATCATTTGGCTTTAGTTCAGCACTAAAGTCGTTTAATACTTGCTCCATAAAATCCAACTCATTTTGATCCTTACTAGGGTCTTGACGATCCTTAGCAATAGCTAAGCGGATTATGTTCGCTGGAGGGGCATCATCTTCAAGAAGCTGATTATAAAGGTACTGATATCTAGAACAATAAAGCTGATCGCCGCCCGAACAAGCAATGACAGATACAGCTATGATAGGAACAATCGCTAACCGACTAAGCACAAATTTACCCTCAAGTAGGTATCAAAACGTTAATCGGCAGCGATGCCTAGAACTTGAATTTATACAGCCGCTTGCTGAGCCAACATGATGGCACCAACAAGTCCAGCTTCAGGTGCAAGCTGAGGCAGAACAATGTAGTCAGAAACGCTACCCGAACCTGGTAAGGGGAGATAATCACCCCACAATTTAGTAAATTGTGTAGCCACCAAGTCGATCAATCCAGGTTTTTGACTCACACCACCGCCCAAGATAATTTTTTGTGGGGACAGCGTGGCTGTTAAGTTAACGCACATTGCAGCAAGATAATAGGCCTGAATTTCCCAAGCAATATGATCATCACCTAAAGTCTCTGCAGGTACTCCCCAACGCGCTTTCATTGAAGGGCCAGCCGCTAGTCCCTCGAGACAACCACCATGGAATGGGCAAGCTCCAGCAAATTCTAGGTCACTAGGGTGACGAGGTAACAGCATATGGCCAACCTCGGGATGTATCCCTCCCTTGATTAACTTTCCACCACTGATGATACCGCCACCAACACCTGTACCAATCGTCACATAAACCACGTCGCTACAGCCTTGACCAGCACCCGCAGCATGCTCGGCCACCACCGCAGTATTGACATCCGTTTCAACAATAGTAGGAACATTAAAACTTTTTTTAAGCTCACCTAAGAAATCAAAATGGCTCCAACCCGGTTTTGGTGTCTTCAAAAAACGACCATAGTCGGCACTATCCGGATCAATATTGATCGGGCCAAAACTACCAATACCAATGGCGGTAATAGCTCCAAACTCGGCTTGAACTTTTGAGAAAAAATCAACCACATCAATCAACGTCGTTTCTGGATCACGTGTTGGAAATTGGGTCTTAGCGACGACTTCACCCGTTGAATTTGCCAAAGCACAGTTAAACTTAGTACCACCTGCTTCAATAGCACCAAACATAGATTTTCCTTAAATTAATTCCGACTAACACTAGACTGACGAACCACTAGCGATGTATCTAATACGGTAGACGTGACAAGCTCACCATTAAGGATTGCCAACAATTTCTCTACCAATAGTTTTCCACCTAACTCCCGATCTTGACGGATGGAAGATATGGGTGGCATGAAATACTTCGACAACTGGATATCGTCGTAACCTACTATCGCTACATCTTGCGGAAAAGTTAAATTTAATGCCGACAAAACACGCATAGCAGCCATCGCTAACATGTCACTAAAGGCGAATAAACCATCAAAACGTATGCCGTTTGCATAGCTATGACTAATCGCCTTCATAGCACCAAGCGAACCTTCAGCAGGAATAATACACAGCTCCTCACTGTATTGGATATCCGCTTCCTTCAAAGCTGCACGATAACCATCGAATCGCATCGCGCCTTCTACCGTGTTAGGGTCTCCAAAAAATGCAACACGTTGTTTACCAATACTGATAAGGTGTCGAGTTGCCTCGTAACCACCTTTGTAGTTATCTCCACCGACGGTGACATATTGTTGGTCGTCACGCTTACCTCCCCACACAACCAGGGGTTGATTAAAGCTGGCCAGCTCATTCAATTGACTGTGGATATCAGCCTGACCAATAAAAATCATTCCGTCACAATGGCTTTGCGAGACCAGCTCATCGATACCTTGGTCTGCACTAATTCTGGCCGAAGAAAGAAGTAGTTCGTGACCACGCTCATTCAAAGCTGAACCAATAGAGCCTAGCAACTCCAAGAAGAAAGGATCATTAATTTGCCATTTACTTTGGCTTGAGGGAATCATCAGACCTACAGTAAGACTCTCTTTGGTACGAAAGTTTCTCGCCTTGGTATTGATACGATAATTATGCTCTTTTGCCAATGCTGCAATGCGGTCTCGAGTCTCTTTATTTACCAATTCATTGCCAGCAAGCGCGCGCGAAACGGTAGATTTTGATACTCCAGCAATCAGCGCAAGATCCGACATTTTTGTGATCTTGGTCGTTGTTGTGGATTTAGCCATGTGCCAACTTACTCGTTATTTATTATTAAACTTTTTGTTTATTGCACGGCATATTTCAAGATTTGCCGCGGGAAAGTTGACGTATCCTAATTCATTAATGGTATGCCATGCAACCGGTTGCTGTTCTTTTCCAACCGGTTGTCCTTTAAACACATCCACAATGTAGGTGTCGAGCAAGACCTGCTTATCACCATAGTCATGCTTCACCTGGCATAACGGGTAGCACGAGACCACTTCAATACCCAGTTCTTCGAACAATTCTCGACTTAAAGCCTGTTCAACAGATTCAGTGGGCTCGACTTTGCCACCGGGAAATTCCCACTTACCCCCCTGATGTACGTGATCAGGTCGTTGGCTGAGTAGTATTTGGTTTTGATCGCTGACAATGACGCCAACAGCGACATGTACAGTCGACATAATTAGGCGTCTGGCTGCATGCTCGCGTTAACGCGATCGCGAAGTTCTTTGCCTGGTTTGAAATGAGGGACATATTTACCGTCTAACTGAACGGTTTCACCTGTCTTTGGATTACGACCGCGACGCGGTTCGCGATAATGCAGAGAAAAACTTCCAAAACCACGAATTTCAATGCGGTTACCTGAAGATAACGATTCTGACATCTGCTCAATTAAAGATTTCACAGCCAATTCAACGTCTTTTGTAGACAGCTGTAACTGACTTGAAGTGATTCGTTCAATTAATTCTGATTTAGTCATACCATCAACCTCAAATAAAACCGGGGCCTTCGGCCCCGGTAAAGATAGATAATTACTTATCCATCTCAGCTTTCAGTAGGTCACCAAGCGTGGCAGCAGGAACTGCCTCATTTTGGTGTGCCTTGATCGCATCTTTCTCGTCAGCGATATCTTTAGCCTTAATAGAAAGGCCAATAGCGCGGTTTTTACGATCAACGTTAACGATCTTGCACTCAACTTCTTCGCCTTCTTTAAGCGCGTTACGAGCATCTTCGATGCGCTCACGGCTAATTTCAGAAGCTTTCAAAGTACCTTCAACATCGTCAGCAAGTGTAATCACTGCAGCTTTTGCATCAACTTCTTTCACGGTACCCTTAACAATTGCACCCTTATCGAATTCAGCTACGTAGTTGCTGAATGGATCATTTTCCAATTGCTTAATACCGAGTGAAATACGCTCACGCTCAGGATCGATAGAAAGAATAACAGTCTCAATCATGTCACCTTTCTTGTAGTTACGAACGGCTTCTTCACCGACTTCGTTCCAAGAAATGTCCGACAAGTGAACAAGACCATCAATATTTCCATCAAGACCGATGAAGATACCGAAATCAGTAATTGACTTGATAGCACCAGAGATCTTGTCTCCTTTAGCATGCAATTCACCGAATGCATCCCAAGGATTTTGCTGGCATTGCTTAATACCCAACGAAATACGACGGCGTTCTTCGTCAATATCAAGAACCATAACCTCAACTTCGTCGCCCAATTGAACAACTTTAGATGGGTGTACGTTCTTGTTAGTCCAATCCATTTCAGAAACGTGGACCAAACCTTCAACACCTTCTTCGATTTCAGCAAAGCAGCCGTAATCAGTCAAGTTAGTGACTTTAGCCGTTGTGCGAGCACCTTCTGGGTAACGCTTAGTGATAGCAACCCATGGATCTTCACCCAATTGCTTCAGACCAAGTGATACGCGGTTACGATCGCGATCGAACTTAAGTACTTTAACATCAATTTCATCGCCAACATTCACGATTTCGCTTGGGTGCTTAATACGCTTCCAAGCCATATCAGTGATGTGCAATAGACCATCTACACCGCCCAAATCAACGAAGGCACCGTAGTCAGTCAAGTTTTTAACGATACCTTTAACAGCAGCGCCTTCAGCCAAAGTCGCTAACAGAGCATCACGCTCTTCAGTATTAGCTGCTTCCATCACTGCACGACGTGATACAACAACGTTGTTGCGCTTCTGATCAAGTTTAATTACACGAAACTCTAACTCTTTACCTTCAAGGTGAGTTGTTTCACGCACTGGACGTACATCAACCAATGAGCCGGGTAAGAAGGCACGGATACCGTTTAATTCAACGGTGAAACCACCTTTAACTTTACCGTTGATAACACCTTTAACCACTTCATCTGATTCAAAAGCTTTTTCCAAATCTATCCAAGACTCAGCACGCTTAGCTTTTTCACGTGACAAACGAGTTTCACCAAAGCCATCTTCAACGCTTTCAAGTGCAACTTGAACTTCATCACCAATTTGTAGGCTCAGTTCACCGTTGTCATCAACGAATTGGCTTTTGGGGATCACGCCTTCTGATTTCAAACCAGCGTGAACAGTAACCCAGTCGGAATCGATATCAATAACAACACCTGTAACAATGGCGCCGGGTTGCATATCGATGGTTTTCAAACTTTCTTCAAATAGTTCAGCGAAATTTTCGCTCATTAGTCAGTACCTTTAGTAAACCGTATCACCAGCAATACGGGTCAATTCACAGTGCGTGCAACTATGTACACCATCTTTGCCAACTAAGCTGGCCATCAACAAAGACATAAAAAACATTAAAATTCGCCGATCAAGCCTTTATCTTGCAGCGAAGTTAGGACTTCTGTAAAAACCTCGTCAATACTCATATTGGAGCTATCAATGATTTTTGCATCATCCGCAGGACGCAGTGGAGCAACGGCGCGATTCATATCGCGATCATCACGGGCCTGTATGTCGTCCAAAAGGGCCGAGAGATTAACATTTTGACCCTTCATTTTCAACTGTTTGTAGCGTCGCTGCGCTCTCTCCTCAACACTCGCTGTCAAATAAATCTTTACTGGTGCCTCAGGAAATACCACAGTACCCATATCTCGACCGTCTGCGACCAAACCGGGCTTCTTCTGAAACTCGCGCTGCCTAGACAACAATGCGGTGCGAACAGTTGGCAAAACTGCTACTTTTGAAGCCGCTTCGCTGGTTTCAGGGAGGCGAATATCCAGAGACACATCGACACCCTCAAGGATAACTTTGGGCTCATTTCCCTTGGCAACAATGAATTCAATATCCAAGTGAGCTGCCAATATTGCCAAACTTTCTTCATTATCGAGCTCAACGCTGTGATTGACAGCAGCAAGCGCCAATAAACGATATAGTGCACCACTATCTAAAAAGTGCCAGCCTAAATGCTCTGCCACCTTTTGCGCAATGGTGCCCTTGCCTGAGCCGCCTGGGCCATCAATGGTTAATACCGGGTAGAGTTTTTTAGTCATGACTTATGCTTCAGAAACATTAATATTGAAACCAACACTATTGGCAAGGTCAACGAACCCAGGGAAAGATGTTGCAACGTGCTCTGCACCATTTATACGGATAGCTCCGGTCGCCCTTAAAGAGGCAACAGCAAAAGACATGGCTATGCGATGGTCGCCGTGAGACCAAATTTCACCACTACCAATAACGCCAGGATTAATGACAATACCATCTTCCGTTGGTTGAGCATCGACACCCAAGGCTATCAAGCCGTCGGCCATCACTTGAATACGGTCACTTTCTTTAACCCGCAACTCTTCAGCACCGGTTAAGACCGTTTGCCCCTCAGCACAGGCCGCCGCAATAAAAAGTACCGGGAATTCGTCTATAGCCAAAGGAACCTGATCTTCTGGAATGTTAATACCTTTTAATTTCGCATATCTAACACGAATATCAGCGACAGGTTCTCCGCCAACTTCACGCTCTGAGAACACTTCAATATCGGCTCCCATCTGGCGCAAAATATTAATCACTCCAACACGTGTTGGATTTATACCCACGTGACGTAAAGTCAAATCAGAACCGGGCGTAATCGACGCAGCAACCATGAAAAAAGCGGCAGAGGAAATATCCGAGGGCACATCAATATTAGTCGCTGTTAACTTGCCGCCACCTTGGAGTGATACTTGGTTTCCATTAACGTCAACATGATACCCAAAGCCGCGAAGCATGCGCTCAGTATGGTCTCTAGTCGGCGCCGGCTCAATGACTTGAGTCGTTCCCTCGGCATAGAGGCCCGCGAGTAAAACGCAAGACTTCACCTGCGCACTAGCAATGGGCATGTTGTAGCTAATCGCATTCAGAGTGTTACCACCACGAACAGTCATCGGGGGACGCCCACCCTCTTGAGTTTCCACTACCGCACCCATTTCTCTTAATGGAATGGCGACACGATTCATAGGGCGCTTAGAAAGAGAAGCGTCACCTGTCATGGTGACATCAAACTTTTGCCCGGCCATCAAGCCTGAGATCAAGCGAATAGAGGTTCCGGAATTGCCCAAATATATGTCATCTGCTGGCGCGCTTAGGCCGTGCATGCCCACGCCATGAATAGTGACTTCACCGTTCTCAGGTCCCTCAATATTCACCCCCATTGCTCGGAAACAGTTCAAGGTAGCAAGCGCATCTTCGCCTTCCAAAAAACCTTTGACATGGGTAGTACCCTCAGCGAGAGAGCCGAGCATAATAGACCGGTGGGACATTGACTTATCGCCTGGCACTCGAATATCGCCTGATAGTGAACCTGAGGGTTGAGCAGTAAACGCAATAGATGATGAACTCATTAAAACAACCAAAAGAAGCTATGCTTCTACATTTTTATATTGGGTTAAAAAATAATCACGTGCCTCATTCGCACGGACAAAACTTGCCAAGATAGCTTCGCTATCTTGTTGTAAAATCGCTTCACGCAATGTCTCAAGCTGAGCCTGAAGCTGGGACATTCGCTCTAAAACCGCCTCGCTATTGGCAATAAAAATATCATGCCACATCACCGGATCACTGCCGGCGATGCGAGTAAAATCCTTAAAACCACCCGCGGCAAACTTAAATATATCCTGACTTTCTTGCTGTTGCGCCAACGCATCCACTAGCGCAAAAGCTAGCACGTGGGGAAGATGGCTTGTCGCTGCTAACACCCTATCGTGCTCACGCACCGTCATTTCATTGATGGTAGCCCCACATACACGCCACAGAGAGGCAACAATACTCAAGGCATCATCATTTGTCTCAACCAAAGGCGTAAGAATGACGCGGTGGTCTCGATATAAGCCGGGATTAACTGCCTCGACTCCGCTTTTTTCAGAACCTGCTATGGGGTGGCCCAGTACTAATTGGGGCAACGCCTCTGCCGTCAATCGCTGTCTTGCCGCAAGCTCTATACTACCCTTAACACTGGCGCCATCAGTCACAATAACACCTCGGCATAAGGCCGATTCACACTGTGCAATTATTTCAGGAACTGCCAATGTAGGGGTGGCGATCATGACGACATCGCCAGCCACTAAATCATTTAGCACCGTGGCAAGGTCGTACTCACCCTTGTCTATAATTTGCAATTCGATAGCACGCCTAACGGTAATCTCGGAGCGACTTATGCCAATAACTTGCTCGACCGCACCAGCATCCTTAAGCGCCTTAGCAAAAGAACTACCAATCAGACCAAGGCCTATAACGACCAATCGATGACAAATTGCTTCCATTACATAACCGCGCGCGGATAAGAGCCCAACGACTTAATCATGATGGATCCAGACTCAAGTTCCTCAAGGACAGACGCTATATGAGGTTCTGATTGATGCCCCTCAAATTCGATAAAGAAGACATAGGCCCATTTCTCAGTACGAGAAGGTCGGGTATCAATGCGGGTTAGCATAATACCGCCCTTTTCAAAGGGCTCTAACAACTTAAATAATGCCCCAGGCTCATTGCGCGTTGACACGATAATGGAGGTTTTATCGGTACCGCTAGCAGGTACTTCCTCACGGCCAATAATCAAGAAACGGGTTGTATTGTTAGCAAGATCTTCAATATTACTCGCGACTCTATTTAAATTGTATAACGATTGAGCGACTTCACCGGCAATGGCGGCCATCCCAGGCGTTGTGGCGGCCAATTTAGCTGCTTCACCATTGGAGGTTACTGCCACCCTTTCAGCATTAGGATAGTGAGAATCCAACCACTGCCGACATTGCGCCAAAGCTTGTTGGTGGGCACAAATTACCTCGATGTTACCCGCCGTTTTATCAGAGGTTAGCAAATGGTGCTCAATGCGAAGTTCAACCTCACCGCAAATCCGCAGAGGGGAATAGATAAAGTTATCAATAGTGTGTGAAACCATACCCTCAGTAGAGTTCTCCACAGGCACCACACCATAGTTAACGGCACCCGACTCCACCTGAGAAAAGACCTGAGCAATAGAAACCTGCGGATGAGAGATCACCGAACTACCAAAATGTTTTTGGGCTGCAGCCTGAGTAAACGTGCCCTCTGGTCCTAAGTAAGCAACCTGCATGGGCTTTTCAAGTGCAAGGCAGGCCGACATGACTTCACGAATAATAGAGGCCATTCGATTGTCATCCATCGGACCGGGATTATTGGCCATGACTCGACGCAGCACTTGCGCTTCACGCTCGGGCCGATAAAACAAAATCTCACCAGGCTGACGCCCACGTGATAAAGCATCTTCATACTCACGCTGTTTCACTTCAGCGACTTGCTTAGCACAATCTGCCCGTCGGTTAACGATAGCTATTAATTGCCTATCTAGGTCATCAATTTGATCGCGCAGCGCCTTTAACTCGGCAGTAAAATCGGTCATTGAATAGTCCTAGCCGTTCTGACGTGCAAACTCACGCATGAAGTCAATCAGGGTATCGACCGCTTCTTCAGTGACAGCGTTGTAAATAGACGCTCGCATACCACCAACACTACGATGCCCTTTTAAATTCATCAAACCGGCAGCATCAGCCTGAGAAAGAAAGGCTTTATCCAGATCTGCGTCAGCCAAGGTAAAAGGAACATTCATTAGCGAGCGGCTAGCCAGCTCAACCGGGTTAGCATAAAAACCACTACCATCAATATAATCATAGAGTTTAGCGGCTTTACGACGATTGACGACTTCCATGGCGGCCAAACCACCTTGATTTTTAAGCCATTTAAATACTAGACCCGCCAAATAAATAGAATACGTCGGGGGAGTATTGTACATCGAGTCGTTATCGGCAGCGGTCTGATAATTAAGCATCGCAGGACAATTATCCTGAGCTCGTCCCATCAGATCACGCCTAACAATAGCAATGGTTAAACCGGCAGGTCCGATATTCTTTTGGGCACCCGCATAAATAACGCCAAACTTATTAACATCGATAGGTCGAGAAAGAATAGTTGACGACATATCAGCCACTAAAGGCACATCTGCTTGTGGCTCCCAGAAAAACTCAACCCCACCAATAGTTTCATTAGGGGTGTAATGCAGATAGGCGGCCTTGGGATCTAATGACCAAGTATCGAAAGCGGGAATAGAGCTATAGTTAGCATCCATAGCATCAGCCACCACATTGACACTTCCATAGCGTTTAGCTTCGGCAATGGCTTTCTTAGACCACTGCCCAGTATTCACATAATCAGCCGAACCGCCCTGAGGTAATAAATTCAATGGCACGGAGGCAAATTGTGTACTTGCTCCGCCTTGTAAAAATAACACCGCGTAATCATCAGAAATTGACAACAATTCACGTAAGTCATTCTCAGCTTGAGTAGCCACTGCAACAAATTCAGTGCTGCGGTGACTCATTTCCATAATTGACATTCCCGCGCCATGCCAGTCGAGAATCTCTTGCTGTGCCTGCTGTAAAACAGCCTCGGGCAATGCAGCTGGACCGGCACAAAAGTTAAACTTACGCGACATACACTCTCCTAATTGGGGCATGCACCCCGGGTTAAAAACTATTCTTGGTTATCAGTACTATCTGCCGGAGGCGCATCAACAGCAGGAGCGTCGGAACTTTCATCCAACAGCTCATCAAATTCAATTTCTTCTGGTTCATCAACTCGCTCGAGCCCCGTCAGTAACTCTTCATTACGAAGACGAATCAAGCGGACACCTTGTGTATTACGACCAAGAATTGAAACCTCAGAGACTTTACTGCGAACCAATGTACCTTGGTTCGAAATAAGCATCATTTCTTCATTTTCTGTAACTTGAACCGCCCCAACAATCTGGCCATTGCGATCACTTGCCTGAATACCAATAACTCCCTGACCGCCGCGACCGTAAACAGGGAAATCCTCAATCGCGGTCCGCTTACCATAGCCATTTTCTGAAGCGACAAGCACCTGACTTCCCTCTTGAGGAATAATCAAAGAAATGACTTTGCAGTCACCCGCCAGGCGGATACCGCGAACACCGCGAGCCGTTCTACCCATCGCGCGCACATCACCTTCATTGAAGCGAATCACCTTACCGTTACTGGCAAATAGCATGACATCATCGCTACCATTGGTAATCGCTGTGCCCACTAAGTGGTCGCCTTCATCTAATTCGACGGCGCGTAGACCTACGCTGCGAGGACGTGAGAAATCAGTAAGGGAGGTTTTCTTGACAGTGCCATTAGCGGTCGCCATGAACACAAAGTGATCTTCGAGGTACTCATTCACTCTAAGGATTGAAGTAATTCGCTCACCTTCACTTAACGGCAACAAGTTGACAATGGGACGACCCCGGGACTGACGTCCTGCAAGGGGAATATTGAACACTCGCAACCAATATACTTTGCCTTCATTAGTAAAACACAAAATGGTGTCGTGGGTTGAGGCCACAAGCAAATGCTCAATTCGATCTTCATCTTTAACCGCCGTTGCCGACTTACCCATGCCACCACGTCGCTGCGCCTGATAATCAGCCAGAGGCTGAGTTTTGGCATAGCCCTGATGTGAAATCGTCACTACACGATCTTCTACGCTGATGAAATCTTCATCATTGAGATCCATGGTTGACTCGATAATTTCAGTACGGCGCTGATCGCCAAAATCATTCTTAATTTGCGCAAGTTCTTCGCGAATAACCTCCATCAGACGATCAGGATCCGCAAGAATATGAAGGTACTCGGCGATCTCTTCTAAACGCTCTTTGTATTCGCCAATTAATTTTTCATGCTCAAGACCTGTCAAGCGATGCAATCGCAAATCAAGGATGGCTTGCGCCTGAACGGGCGACAGATGGTAATTACCGTCATGCATACCGTACATTGGCGCTAAATCCTCAGGACGGCATGCTTGCTCTCCCGCTCGCTCCAACATTGGCAACACGGCAGTGGCATCCCATTTTTCAGCCAACAATTTTTCTTTAGCTTCCGCCGCACTGGGTGATGCCTTGATCATTTCAATCACTGGATCGATATTAGCCAAGGCTATGGCCAAACCTTCCAGTACGTGGCCGCGCTCTCGAGCTTTGCGCAACAAGTAAACGGTTCTGCGAGTGACCACCTCACGGCGATGACTAACAAAGGCCTCTAACACTTGCTTCAGATTTAACAGCTGGGGACGCCCATCAACCAAGGCAACCATATTTATACCGAACACTGTTTGAAGCTGAGTCTGAGCATAAAGATTGTTTAACACTGCTTCGCCCATAACGTCACGGCGAAGCTCAATGACGATGCGCAAGCCATCCTTATCAGACTCATCTCGCAGCTCGGTAATTCCCTCAATCTTCTTCTCTTTAACAAGCTCAGCAATTTTTTCAATCAAGCGAGCCTTGTTTACCTGGTAAGGAATTTCACTAATAATAATGGTGTCTTTACCATTCTTTTCATTACTTATAACTTCGGCTCTCGCTCGCACGTATATACGTCCGCGACCTGTGCGATACGCTTGCACAATGCCCGAGCGGCCATTAATTATCGCTGAAGTTGGGAAATCTGGGCCGGGCAAAAACTGCATCAACCCATCAATATCAATCGACTCATCGTCAATTAAAGCCAGACAGGCATCGATGACCTCATTGAGGTTATGTGGCGGGATATTGGTGGCCATACCAACAGCAATACCCGAGCTACCATTAATTAAAAGGTTGGGCACCTTGGTTGGCAATACGTCTGGGATGAGTTCTTCACCATCGTAGTTAGGAACGTAATCAACCGTTTCTTTATCAAGGTCAGCTAGCAACTCGTGCGCAATTTTCTTCATGCGTATTTCTGTATAACGCATGGCTGCCGCAGAGTCGCCATCAATTGAACCAAAGTTACCCTGACCGTCCACTAGCATGTAGCGAAGCGAAAAGGGCTGAGCCATGCGAACAATGGTGTCATAAACAGCAGAGTCACCGTGCGGGTGGTATTTACCGATAACATCACCCACGACACGGGCTGATTTTTTATAAGATTTATTCCAGTCATTACCCAAAACACTCATGGCAAAGAGTACGCGGCGGTGGACTGGTTTTAAACCATCGCGAACATCGGGCAAGGCACGTCCGACGATAACGCTCATGGCGTAATCCAAATATGACTGTTTCAGTTCGTCTTCAATATTGACAGAGAGCACTTGATTGGCTGATTCACCCATGACAGTGTTGGATCCTTTTTATAGTCTACGCAAGGCGCTTTTGTTGATGCCAGAAAGCAATTCTTCGGACACTTAAATACGGTCGATTATACCCTACAAACGACCCAAAAGACTAACATTTACGTAGAACAAAATACCTCAACACTTCCCGAAAAGCGCATTCACACAGGTGAGATAACAACAATCTATATGTATAATGGCTTGCGTATACTCTAAGGAACCAAAGCATGGACCACTCGCCCCATTCTCAAAGCAATGTCGACCACGCCGAAATCGCCAAATTCGAAGCATTAGCTTCTCGTTGGTGGGATAAAACCAGTGAATTTAAACCCTTACACGACATTAATCCTTTGCGCGCGGGCTTCATCGACCAACACTCACCACTACATGGCAAGCAGGTGATCGATGTTGGTTGCGGCGGCGGGATACTGTCCGAGTCGCTAGCCTCTGCTGGAGCTCAAGTCACCGGCATTGACATGGGGGAAGCTCCTCTTGCCGTAGCCAGATTACACCAATTAGAGTCAGGCTTAAGCATCGATTACCTGCAGACGACCGCTGAAGAAATGGCAGAAAAACACAGCGAATCCTTTGATATTGTATGCTGCCTAGAGATGCTAGAGCATGTGCCCGACCCTGCGTCCGTAGTAGCCGCCTGTGCAAAAATGCTCAAACCAGGCGGACATGCCTATTTTTCAACCATTAATCGCAACCCAAAAGCCTATGCTTTTGCAATTATCGGCGCGGAGTACGTTCTTAACCTCCTACCAAAGGGCACGCACGAATACGAAAAATTTATCAAACCTTCTGAACTGGGTCGCTTTGCTCGCCAAGCCGGACTAAAACTTGAACACATGACCGGCATGACCTACAACCCTTTTACAAAGGTCTATCGCCTTAACGATAAAGATGTCAGCGTCAACTACATGATTCACGTCACCAAACCAATAGCATGACCTACGACGCACTTTTATTGGATCTGGATGGCACCTTACTCGATACAGCTGCAGATTTTCATGTTGTATTAAACCAATTACTTCGCCGAGAAAATCAACCCGAAGTCAGCTACCACCAAATAAGACAGGTGGTATCTCACGGCGCAAGAGCGATGGTTTGCATGGGATTTGGTATTGATGAGCAACACCCTACATTTGCTCATCTTAGGCAAGAATTCCTCAAGCTATACAGCCAACATTACGCAGTTCACACCTGCCTTTTTGCGGGTTTTCAGGAAGTTTTGCAGTTTTGCGATGACCGCCAAATACCCTGGGGAATTATCACCAACAAACCCCTTGAGTTTGCGAAACCTCTATGGGACGAATTAGCACTTCCCTACCGTCTTGGCTGCCTAATTTGCCCCGACCATGTAAGTAAAGCCAAGCCCGATCCCGAACCGATGTACCTCGCAGCACAACAGATAGAGGTCGAACCAGAACGCTGCCTATATGTCGGTGATCACCGGCGCGACATTGATGCCGGCAAGGCTGCCAACATGGGCACCGCCGTTGCCAACTGGGGTTATATAGATGACGAAGATCCCGCCCAAACATGGCTGGCGGATTATTATTTAGACACACCAGATCAGTTACTACCGCTACTGACGAGCTAAAACAAGGACAAACAATGCACGACTACCAAGCCCCAAAAGATCTGCTTAGCAATCGTATCATCGTCGTAACAGGTGCAGGTGATGGCATTGGCCGCGCTGCTGCCAAAAGCTATGCCGCTCATGGCGCCACTGTGATATTAATGGGTAGAACTCAAACCAAACTAGAAAGCTGCTATGACGAGATAGTACACGCTGGTCACCCAGAACCCGTCATAGCCGTAATGGATTTTGCCTCAGCTAACGAGGGAGACTACATTAACCTTAGAGACCGACTGGCTGAAGCTTTTGGCCATATTGACGGCATTTTAGTCAATGCCAGCCTACTTGGAGAACGCAAACCTCTCGAACAAACCAGTAGCAAAAGCTGGAACGAACTTATGCAAGTAAACGTTACCGCTGCCTTTTTACTGGTCAAAAATCTTTTAGTACTTTGCAAGCAATCACCCAATGACGCCAGCATCATATTGACGTCAAGTAGCGTTGGCCGCCAAGGTAGAGCCTACTGGGGCGCCTATGCCATTAGCAAGTTTGCCACCGAAGGCATGATGCAAGTCCTTGCAGACGAACTTGAAAACGTTAGCAATGTTCGCGTTAACACTATCAATCCAGGTGCAACAAATACCAGCATGCGACGCACGGCCTACCCTGCAGAACGACCCACAGATAACCCTGCGCCTGAAGATCGAATGAATGCCTACCTGTATCTTATGGGGCCCGACAGCATTAACGTCAATGGGCAAGCCTGCAATGCCTTTGGCTAATTCCTGCTATTAGCCGGCAAAAACTTGACACTCCACTCTGTAGAGGCCTGTAATGACAGGTCTCTACTACTTCTGGCATAAATTTCGCTTACACTTTATAAACCCAGTGACTGAGCGAAACCGCCATGACTATCCATCAAAGCCCCCAGCCTTACAACGCCCCAGGCGATCTATTCAAGCTACAAAAAGATTTGGAAAGGGCCACGGATACAAACTTACTCGTTAGCATTCTGTTTGAAGCACTCTCAGAAAGGCTCGATATCTGCGGCATTCGATACGACAACCCTGCCGTGCATATTCACATTGAACTCGGCAGTAGCGCAATACACAGCTGCGCCTACCACTTAAAACAAAATCAAAAAGAATTTGGCAGTATTACCACATTCCAAACACACCAACTAAGCGAAGTCAGCCTTTCTCGACTTGAAGCCATCATTGGCTTATTTATCCAACCACTCCAAGATAGCCTACTTTACCAACAAGTAATGACTATGCATCACTGGGACCCAGTCACTAGGGTCAATAATAAAACGGCATTTAAACGTGCGCTAAATACTCAAAGAAAAAACCGTCGAGAAAGCGACCACAAACTCAACGCGCTTTTTATGCATTTAACCAATCTTCGTGATATCTATACTGCTTACGGAAGCGATAATGCTGACACATTACTTTGCCAAATAATTCAAAATATACGCGAGCACTGTAGAGATCAAGACAATATATTTCGGTTTAGTGAGGATAAATTTGTGGTACTACTTTCAAATACTAGTCCAGAAGAAGCAGAGAGAATTTCACATCGCCTAGCAGACATTTGCAACACCGAAGAACAACAGATAAACGGCACCAAAATAAACTGCAAAATAGACATCGAACTGGTGGAGTGCGGCAGTGAAGAATCATGCAGCACATGCGATCACATCGATCAGCAGCACTGCATTAGTCAGCCTAATAAGCTTTAAACGAGCTCAACTTTTAGGCTTAGAATTAGAGCGGCGAGGTTTAGCCTTTCGTTCCTGTCGCTGCATATTGCGGCGCTCCGCCGGAAGCAGATCTGCCGCTTCGTAAGAGGCCAAATTGGCCATATCACTTACGGTTTTAACCTCTTTGTCACTAAGCTCAATCCATTGACCGGACTTCACCTTTGAAGGAATGAAAACATTGCCATAACGGACTCGCTTCAAACGACTCACCGTCAACCCCTGCGACTCCCACAACCTTCTCACTTCGCGATTGCGGCCTTCGCATAGCGTCACGTAGTACCACTTATTAATACTATCATCTCGCTCGTTTCTACCAGGCTGTATGTCACTGAACTTAGCCATACCATCGTCAAGCATCACTCCCTGAAGCAGATTAGCAAGGGCCTCATCGCTCACATCACCCATCACACGAACCGCATACTCACGCTCAATTTGATTCGAGGGGTGCATTAAGGCATTTGCAAGCTCGCCATCCGTCGTGAAAAGC
>Ga0209961_1000028_pt1 | contig 55250 bp, 48 predicted proteins | sample SalPonA_B_H2O_MG_FD_185719 | JGI IMG/M metagenome (GOLD analysis project Ga0209961, IMG submission 185719) | Water microbial communities from South San Francisco under conditions of wetland restoration - Salt Pond MetaG R2A_B_H2O_MG (SPAdes)... | ecosystem: Environmental > Aquatic > Non-marine... | reverse complement strand
TGCGGTCAATAAGATAAGATAATAGCTCATCGAATTTTTCTTGCACAGCACCTTCTTGCTTAATGATCTCTAGAGCATCATCAGTATCCATCCGCGCCAATGCATCCAAGGTCTTTTTCAGCATCTCTAAAATCAATTCACCTAACGCACTGACGTATTGGTATTCTTCGCGCTCCGCACTAATGTGTTTTTCTTTGACTTTTCTGGCAGTGACTGCGAGTTTTTCTGCTTCATCGCCAATTCTTTCTAAATCAGTGATAATTTTGATGATTGTGATTATTAAGCGTAAATCTGACGCAGCAGGTTGTCTTTGCGCTAAGATTTGCGTACATAATTCGTCGATTTTGATTTCAAGTGCGTTAACTTTTCGATCGCGCTTGATAACTTTCTTGGCAAGTTTTTCATTGCCATCAACTAACGCTGTTAAGGCATCTTGTACTTGCTTTTCAACCAAACCACCCATTTTGAAAAGATGTTCTCTGACGGCTTCTAGTTCCATATCAAACTGTTTTGAAATATGGCCTTTTATATTGTTTTCAAACATATGAAATAGCTCCTGCTTTAACCAAAACGGCCAGAAATATAATTTTCTGTCAGTTGATGACTTGGGTTGGTAAATATTTGCTTAGTATCACCCATTTCAACTAATTTACCTAAATGAAAATATGCGGTTTTTTGTGATACACGCGCGGCTTGTTGCATAGAGTGGGTGACAATCGCAATGGTGTATTTCTCTTTTAATTCGCTGATCAGTTCTTCAATGACTGCTGTAGCAATCGGATCCAAAGCAGACGCTGGCTCATCCATTAAAATTACTTCTGGGCTAACCGCAATGGTACGAGCGATACATAAACGTTGTTGTTGACCGCCAGAAAGACCTGTACCCGGTTTGTCTAGACGGTCTTTTACTTCGTTGAATAATCCCGCTTTTTGTAAGCTAGTTTCAACGATATCATCTAATTCTGATTTACTGGTTGCGAGACCATGAATTTTGGGGCCGTAAGCAACGTTTTCATAAATAGATTTGGGGAAAGGATTAGGCTTTTGGAAAACCATACCTACTCGAGCTCTTAGCAATACAGGGTCCATTTTTTTGTCATACAACTCTGCGCCATCCATGACAAAAGAGCCCGTGACTTTACACTGTGGGATCAAATCGTTCATTCGGTTGATACAACGCAAAAACGTTGATTTACCACAGCCAGAAGGGCCAATTAAAGCCGTGACTTGGTTTTTTGCTAGGTCAAGACTTACATCATGGATAGCTTGATTCTCGGCGTAAAATACGTTGACATTACGCATCGACATTTTGGCGTCATCACAAAATGGTGTGCCAACTGAACCATTGATAGCAATGTCACCTGAGGTTAAATTTTGTGAAGTCATTACATTATTCATGATCTTTCCTATTTTGATTCAAAACGACGTCTTAAATACGCCGCCGATGCATTCATTAAGAATAAAAAGCCTAGCAGCACCAAGATAGCGGCAGATGTTTTGGCTAAAAAGCTGCGCTCTGGACTATCTGCCCATAAAAATATTTGTACCGGCATAACGGTCGACGCATCCGTAAACGAGCTTGGGACATCGACGATAAATGCGACCATCCCAATCATTAGCAATGGTGCTGTTTCACCTAATGCTTGTGCCATACCAATAATGGTCCCAGTTAAAATGCCAGGCATAGCCATAGGCAGTACATGGCTAAATGTGGTCTGTACACGTGAGGCACCTAGTCCCATGGCTGCTTCTCTAATGGACGGGGGAACTGCTTTAATCGAGGCTCGGCTAGCAATAATAATGGTCGGTAAAGTCATTAGAGTTAAGACAATACCACCCACTAAAGGTGCCGAGCGGGGCATACCAAAGAGGTTGATTATCACCGCCAAACCCAACAGACCAAAGATAATAGAAGGGACTGCGGCAAGGTTATTGATATTCACCTCAATCATGTCTGTCCAACGGTTTTTTGGAGCAAACTCTTCTAAGTAGACCGCTGCTGCTACACCTAACGGAAAAGAGAGCACTAAGGTGACGACCATCGTTAATAAAGTTCCTGTTAAAGCCCCTCTCACTCCGGCTAACTCGGGCTCGCGTGAGTCACTACTAGTAAAGAACTCGACGTTGAAGCGTTCCTCAATAGCTCCGTTTTCTACGAGTGTTTTAACCCATTGTGCTTCTTTTTGATCAATTCTAACTAGCGGTTCACCCAAGACTTCTACTTCTTTTAGGTAAACATCTACATCGTCATCGACACGGACCCAGACAGGTTGTGTAGTGCCTAAGTACTCAGGGTTTGCTTGCAGATGTTCTTTAATCGCAAATTCCGCATTACTTGAAAACAGACCGTTAAGTTTACGTTTGTCACGACGCGCTTTGACGTCTGGGAATTGCTCGTAAATAGACTTGCGCAAGGTATTGCGATAACTCAGGTTCGCCAAGTCATCACCTGCCGAATAGCGCAGGTTCTTGGCACTGTAATTAACGTCAACCTTGACCCAATGCTGGTGAAAAGCAGGTAAAGCTTTGCTGGTAATATCGAACAGCAAAAAGAACACCAGCATAAAGCCAAAAATAACGGCCGTTAGCCCAAAGGCTCTAAATATTTTTTCACGGCGATGACGCTTGGCTAAACCTAGCTCAATTTTTTCAGTCACTGCTGAGCGAGGCAGTGTTTGGGGATCTTGTTTAGTCATATTGCTCTCGATATTTACGCACGATTTTTAACGCTGCGATATTTAATGCCAATGTGGTGATAAATAGCATTAAACCTAAGGCAAATGCCGCGAGGGTTTTCGCACTATCAAATTCTTGGTCACCTTTTAACAAAGATACGATTTGAACTGTCACGGTAGTTACAGATTCAATCGGGTTAAAGGTTAAGTTTGCTGCCAAACCTGCGGCCATAACCACAATCATCGTTTCACCAATGGCTCTGGATACCGCTAATAATATAGCGCCAACTATGCCTGGTATTGCGGCAGGGAAAAGTACTTTTCGGATAGTTTCTGAATGTGTAGCACCCATCCCAATAGAACCTTCTTTTAATGCACTTGGTACCGCTGTTAACGCATCTTCTGATAAAGAAGAAACAAATGGGATAATCATCACACCCATGACTAAGCCCGCGGCTAAAGCACTCTCCGCAACAATAGGTAAGTCCACTAAAATACCAAAATCACGAATAAGTGGTGCAACTGTCAGTGCTGCAAAAAAGCCGTAAACAACTGTAGGTACACCAGCTAGTATTTCTAACATAGGTTTTGCAACAGAACGTAAACGAGGTGAAGCATATTGTGATAGATAAATTGCAATCATGAGACCCACAGGGATAGCTAAACACATCGCGATAGTACTGATTAGAATGGTCCCAACAAATAATGGAATCGCACCGAATGCACCTGAACCACCAACTTGGTCGGCACGAAGCGCAATTTGTGGACTCCATTGAGTGCCAAATAAAAACTCAGTGACGGGGACTTTGGTAAAAAATGCAATGGATTCAAATAACACTGACATGACGATGCCAATGGTTGTCAGTAAAGCGATACCTGAACAAGTAAATAGCAGGCCGCTGATAATTTTTTCAAGGTTGTTACGTGCATGAAATGTTTGTTTGATTTTAGTTAATAACACAGCTACACAACCAACGGCGATAACCAAGGTGAGCAGTGTCTTTAACCAAGTTGCTTTCGTGTTGAGTTCTGCATAGTAAGCTGCATGTTCAAGTTGCAAAGCTGTTGCTGAACTCACATCTTCGTTAAGAAGTACTTTTTCGGCAAGTATTTTTATGTTGTTGACCAACAAACTCATATTTTGTTGAGTTGTAGCGTCCAATGATAGTGTAACTTTTTGAATCAACAGTGAATCAACAATGCTTGCTTCAATCGCAGACCAGATTAGCAAAAATAAAATGGCCGGTAAGCCACACCAAAATGCAGTTAATAAACCGTATTGACCCGGTAAAGAAACAAGTTGGCGGGTATGCTTTACGCCGCCGGCAACTGTAATGGCTCGTTTGATACCTAACCAATAGCTAAACAGAGCAATAATTACAACTGTGATAGCTAAATGTGTTGTGGTCATGAAACTTTCCTTTTCTAAAATAGAAAATACTGAGGCATATAATATATGCCTCAGTGTGTTACTTTAAAGCGATATTTATAATTGCACGCTTTCTAAATTTAAAACAGAAGTGCGCAATGCATCTAATCTTTCTGGGTCTAGAGGTATTAGACCTTTATCTGTTGTGTAACCTTCTTCACCAATTGCGTCTTCACTTAAAAATTCTGTTAAGAATTCAAGCATTCCAGGCACTTTGCCAACGTGAGCTTTCTTAACATAGAAGTATAAAGGACGTGATATAGGGTAAGATCCGTCTGCAATATCATCAAAGGTTGGATACGACCCATTGACTTTTGAACCTTGTAAGGTATCTGAGTTTTGGTCTAAAAAGCTAAAACCAAAAATACCGAAAGCGTCTGGGTTTGTTGTTAACTTTTGCACGATCAAATTATCATTTTCACCTGATTCAATATAAGCACCGTCTTCTCGTACTGAGTGACAAATTGACTTATAACGATTCTTATCAGACTTTTTCAGTGCTTTGATCCAATCATATGTTTTACAGCCACCTTCAAGTCCTAATTCCGCGAATGCATCACGTGTACCAGAAGTCGGAGGAGGCCCGTATACTGAGATTTTGTAACTTGGTAAGCTAGGGTTAATTTCATTCCATGTCGTATATGGGTTTTCAATTAATGTCGCTGAACCGTCTGGGTTTGGAATTTCTTTGGCCAACGCGAGAAAAATTTCTTGCAGAGAAATCTCAATGTTTGGCGAACCAACCGCGTTAGAGAATACAATACCGTCAAACCCAACTAATACTTCAACTACCTCTTTGACGCCATTAGCTTTACACATTTCTAGCTCAGAGGCTTTGATGCGACGAGAAGCATTGGACATGTCTGGTGTGTCGATACCAACACCAGCACAAAACAATTTCATACCACCGCCAGTTCCGGTTGATTCAATTTTAGGCGTTGCAAACTCGGTTGCTTTACCAAAACGTTCTGCTACAACAGTAGAGAATGGATAGACAGTTGAAGAACCTACCACTGAGATCGTATCTCTGCCTGCTGCTAGGGTACTCGTTGCTAATGCTGCTAAGCTTAAACCTATGATTGTTTTATAGAACATGGTTATATCCTTGTTTATCAAATTTGATAGTGTGTCACGCTGTTACTGCTTCGTTCGTCGAGTAGTAACAGCGCAAAATTTCATTAACGTTAATTTAATAGGTCAGTTGTAAGCGGACGCGGAATTCTTGACCGTCGTCATCACTGTTTAATGCATTGCTTTCGCCGTCTGAGTAGTTCATGCCCACTCGAACGTTATCCGCAACATACCAGTTCACACCAACGCTGTAAGCACTTGCGTCAACCCGACCTAATTCGATGTCACTGTGATTACCATCACCTTCTTCCATACGTACGAATACTTCCCAAGCACCAGTATTTGCACTTGGCTTCACGCGCTTGAATTTACCGCCTTTATAAGGACGTTCTTCGCCAGTTAAAATCCAACCTGCTTGAACATAGTAACCGTCTTTATTTTCACCTGAGTTTTCTGCGTCAAAGTATTCTGATTGAACGTGGAAAGACCCCATGCTTGCCGCAAGCTCTAAGCCCATCGATTCGCTATCACCACCACGTTGCGCAAATGCAGCACCAACATGCACTAATAAATCATCAGTTTTAACGGGTAAGTACGCAACACGACCTGCTACACCAAAATCATCATTACCTGATGCATCACCATCTTCAAATGCAGATAGTGAGTAAAAAGCGTTTCCAATTTCGCCGTGTAGACGCACTGAATTTTGACGACCGATGCTGTATTGTTCTGTAATACCTGAACGTTCTAAAGCGGTAATATCTTTGGAGCTAGTGAATTCTTCGAGACCAAATACCACCATTTGTTTACCAACAGTTAATTTAGCTTGTTTGCCCCAACCGCCGTAAGAAATATAAAGGTCTTCTGGCTTACCACCATTGTTGTTACCAAGGTTGAATTGGGCTTTATAAGACCAGTCATCACCAATCGTACCTTGGGTGAAAATACGCGCACGACGAATGCTTAATGTATCTTCATCAGTAATGCCGTTTAATTCGGCTTTGTTGTAATCCCACTGAACACGTCCACCAACGCGAAAAGAAAATTCCCCGTCAGTTGTTTTGACTTCAAAACCACCTTTGGTTTTGATTTTAAGATCTGCACCGTCAGTCGTTACTGTGCCTGCAAATGCACTTGATGATGCAAATGCTAAGGCAACTGACGTCGCAATGAAAAGGTTACTTGTTTTTTTTGACACAATATTAGTGGTCGTATATTTTTTGTTTATCATCTGTTTCCCCAAACTATGAATAAGCAATAAAAGCCATGCTAGAGTAAAACCTAAATATGACAGATATATGACAATCGAGAAAAAAAAGAAAAAAATATGAATGTAGGTAACTTTGGCTACCTAGAAATGATTAAAATTGGTAATTAAAACATGAGCTTATGAGTGAAAGTTTTTTTTGTGAATAAAACTAAAATTTATGCATCTCGTTGCCCTTGATAAGTAGAGTAATCAGGAACCCGATAAGAATAGTCTTCATCTAATAATGGTGACGCAATTAATAGATCCGCACTACTAGGATTACATGCAACTGGTATGTTCCAAACGGCTGCAATCCTCAGGAGAGCTTTCACATCTGGGTCATGGGGCATTGAAGCAAGGGGGTCCCAGAAAAAAATGAGCATATCAAGTTTTTGTTCTGCAATGTATGCTCCAATTTGTTGGTCACCACCCATTGGGCCACTTAAAAAGCGTTTTGGTGTTAATCCTGAACCTTGCTTGACGATATTTCCAGTCGTGCCGGTAGACCATAGTTCATGGCGAGCTAGTTTGTCTTTATGGTCTGCGCACCAATCCGCCAAGATCGGTTTCATATTATCGTGTGCAACCAAAGCGATACGTTTTGTGACGGGGGCTTGAATATGTTTGTAATGCATAATTTGCTTTCCTGAGTTCATATATAGCATACTGTATTTTTATCGGAAGTGTAAGTTATTGAAAGATAGGTTGATATGTTAAAGGTTTATATCTGTTTGTTAGGCGTTTTATTGCTGAGCGCCTGTGGTGGAGGTAGTTCAGGAGAGAGTTCTCCGAGTAATCCAGTGCCGATTACGCCTGTTAATAATGCTCCGATTATCAGCAGTTTTACGACTGCTACTATCAGTCCCCAAGGCTTGGTACAATTTGCTTGGCAAATTACTGACAATGATAACGATGCGTTGACTTGTACGATAAATTTACCTACTGCTGTACCCGCCACGAGAACAATCAGCAATTGTATAACGACTCAAGCAACAACCTTACAAGTTGCCAGTAATGGACAATATACTGCTCAACTCAGCGTTACTGACGGCATTACACAAACTGTCCGATCCCTTGAGTTTGCCGTAGATACCTTACCAACCACACCAGCGCCGTCTCCTGTGTTACCCCCTTCTGAGCAGACGACTGTGATGAAAGTGTATTATTTGCATTCTTCAGAAAATTATACTGGCTGGGGTTTACACTTATGGGGGCAAGCGATCCGTCCTGATATGGCAACAACTTGGCAAACGCCAATGCCACCCACACGCGTAGAGAATGATTACGCTTATTGGGAAGTGCCATTACAAGATCCTACAGAAATTTTTAGCTTTATTGTCCATTTTGGTGACCTCAAAAGCCCTAATTATGATTTGATTCTTCGTCCTGCAGACTTTGGCGATACAGTATGGGTTGTGGAGGATAATGTTGCAGCAGTTGGCGCCGGTATTACGGCAACACCATTTGCTGATGAGGCAACTGCTCGAGAAGTTTTTACAGCATTTAAGGCACAGAAAGGAAATGCTTCGGCCAGTTTAGATATGTCCGCAATAGAACCTGATGCTCCAACAGTTTTACGTACTGCAGATTGGTTCAGAAATGCTAATTTCATGGAAATATATATCCGCGCTTACCAAGATTCAGATGGTGACGGTGTTGGGGACTTTAATGGTTTAACTAGCCGTTTGGACTATCTGGCTGACTTAGGTATTACCGCGTTGTGGTTGATGCCGATGATGGAAAGTGCGGATAATGACCACGGTTATGAAACTCAAGATTATCGCGCTGTAGAGAGTGACTATGGAACATTAGAGGATTTTCAACACTTACTCGCTGAGGCTGATAGACAAGGTATAGCTATAATTATTGACTATGTTGTGAATCATGCCGCTAGCCAAAACCCGTTATTTTTAGATGCGGCAAGTAGTGTTGATCATCCCTTACGAGATTGGTTTATTTGGCGTGACCAAATTGATAATAACTGGCAATTATGGGGCCGTACACCATGGCGAAATAGCCCTTCAGGGGTGTATTACGGAGCATTTACAGAGCGAATGCCTGACTTTAATTTACGTAATTCTGAAGTGCTTGATTATCATATTAACAGTATGCGTTTTTGGCTAAATATGGGAGTTGCAGGGTTTCGTTTCGATGCAGTTGGAGTTCTAGTTGAAAATGGTGCGGGTCGCTTGGAAAACCAACCAGAAAACTTAGCAATTATGCAAAATTTACGTGCAGGAGTCGCAGATTATCCAGGTGTGTACATTGTGTGTGAAGCGCCGGGACAGTTTAGAGAAATGGCAAGTCCCGATGCATGTGGAAGTGCTTTTAATTTTGCTGCAGGTCATGCAGTGTTAGATAGTGTGAAGTCGGGTCAGGTAACGACCTCTTTGCATGATGAGTTAAATACGTCAAATCATGATCAAATGCCGTTGATACTGGCCAATCATGACGCTTTTGCGGGTGCAAGAATTTATGACCAACTCAATGGTAATGAAGCGCAATATAAAATAGCCGCAGCGACATACTTATTAGCATCTGCTAATCCATTTACATACTATGGCGAAGAAATTGGTTTGGCCGGTGGGATGAATTTAAGCGGCGATCCTGCTTTACGTACTCCAATGAGTTGGACGAATAACACATTGCATGCGGGTTTTTCCAACCGGGCGCCATTTCGAAATTTATCGAGTAACGTGCAAACCAATAATGTGGAACAGTTAGTGCTACAAACAGATTCTTTACTGCAGTGGTATAGTGATTTATATGCACTGCGACAAGCACAGCCCATTTTAAGTCAAGGAGTTATCGATGTGCTCAGTACTGCGTCAAGTTCAGTATTGGTTTTTACTCGTACCCAAGGTGAACGCACCGTCTATGTCGCGATTAATTTTGCTGCGAATACCCGCACTTTAAATAGTGCTTGGCTAGAAGATGCTGAAATCATTTTCTCCTCAGAGGATGACGCGAATTTGAGTGAGCAAGTGCCGGGTCAATCGGTTTGGGTATGGGAGCGTTAAATTTTATATTATTGAACATTCTCGGTTGGCTACAAAACCTTGGTGGTTTCACCGAGGTTTTTCGCTGTTTAGTATTAGGTAAATACTCATACTCACGCCTGCAACGTTTTCACCTAACTCGTCCTCTCCATCCCATAAGACTTTTCAAGTACTTCAAAAGCTACCAATAACAAAAAAGCCGCTAATTAGCGGCTTTCTATATCTTTTTTGTAACATTTTTGTCTTTGGTTAAAATGGAATATCGTCATCAAAATCAAAGTCTGGCTCAGCCATTGGCTTAGGCGCACTTGCTGGCTGTTGTACCGGAGCTTGTGGTTTTTGATAGCCACCATTGCCACCTTGATTACCCCCTCCTTGGTTGTAACCACCTTGATTACCGCCTTGGTTATAACCGCCACTACCTTGTTGAGGGGCGCCACCAGCATTTCCTCGACTACCCAGCATTTGCATTTGGTCTGCAACAATTTCAGTTGTATAACGGTCATTACCAGATTGGTCCTGCCATTTCCGCGTTTGCAATTTACCTTCTAAGTACACTTGTGAGCCTTTGCGTAAGTACTCACCCGCAATTTCAGCTAGACGACGGTACATAACCACTTTATGCCATTCCGTTCTCTCTTGCTGTTGGCCTTGTTGGTCTTTCCAACTTTCAGATGTTGCGATACTTAGGTTACATACTGCACCGCCATTACCCATGACACGCATTTCTGGATCGTTACCTAAATTACCGACTAAAATTACTTTGTTTACGCCTTTTGACGCCATAAATCACCTCTGCTATTCGCGCTGCAATCGTTTTTAGGAGCAGACAATCGGTCCGTTTTCTTCGTTATTGAATTGCGGCTTTTGCTTGTTCTAATGCAAACGCTTTAGCATCTACTTTGAGGTAGGCTGCGTTTTCATTTTCGACGATGGTAATATCCTGAACACCAGTAACTGCATTGAGTTTTTCAGCGAGTTCTGACACTGACCACTTTTGTAAATCTAATGCTAGTGTAACCCTTTTTACGCTCTGATGGCTACGCAAATTTCCGATTAAAATTAACCAAAACACACCAATCGCAATACACACAGTATAGAGCACTGTTGAAGAAAAACTATCGATCGCAAGACCAGAAATAATCCCGCCTAAAAAAGCACCAAAGAATTGAAAGCTAGCATAAATACCCATTGCAGTACCTTTTTTTCCAGCTGGTGCGATAGATGAAACAAGCGCTGGTATATTAGCTTCTAAGTAGTTGAAACCAATGAAGAAAATAATAATCATTAGATAGATGCGCCACAGCGCAAAAGCATCTGTTAAGGTGTATGCTAGCAGTCCATTAAAACAAACTAACAGGGCAGCAATACTCATGATTAACACAATTTTGGCCCGTTTTTGAGCAATGCGCATAAACACCATTAAACCCAAAATAGAAATCAATAATACTGGTAGGTAAACTTCCCACTGAGCATCTAGTGCAATGCCTGCGGCGACGAGTATACCGGGTAGCTGTACAAATAATACAGTGATAAAAAGATGTAAAAAACACACACTTACATTCAGTATTTTTAATTGTGGATGGACCAACAAGCGCCTGACTTGCTTTGCCCGAGGGAGGGTGTCAGCACTTGGTGCGATATTTTTTGCATTCGGCACGATAAATAAAACAAGGAACATACCAGCGATGCTAAAAGCACCCGTGATAAAAAACAGACCTGATAAACCATAGTCATTAGCTAAAACAGGCCCGAGTAGTAACGCTAAATAGAAAGAAAATCCAATTGCGATACCAATAATCGCCATGACTTTGGTACGCTGTGCTTCCCGTGTGACATCAGCCGCAAGAGCCATAACCGCACCGGCGATGGCTCCAGCCCCTTGTAAAATTCGTCCGACAATGACCCATGTCATGCTTTCTGCGTAACCAGCGATGAAGCTACCTAGTGCAAAAAAACCTAAACCCAAAAGAATTACTGGTTTACGGCCAATTTTATCCGATAGCATACCAAAGGGGATCTGCAAGATAGCTTGCGTTAAACCATAGCCACCAATTGCAACACCGACATGCCAAGCAGAAAAGTCAGGATAGTCCACTGCCAAGATAGCCAATACTGGCATTACCATAAATAAGCCAAGCATTCGCATTACATAGATGCTAGCTAGGGAAAGTGCGGCTCTTAGTTCAGTTGCGTTCACAAAATTACTCTTATGTCTGATGCGGTTGTACAAAGGAAAAAGTGCACGCAGTTTAGCATATTTTACTGATTTGCTAATGGCTTATTTGCCTCGGTTATTGGTCCTGAGGGAAATGCACAAGATTGAGTTAAAGAATGAACAAAAACAGGGAGATAAACGTAAACAAATATTATTTTTGAGATTAGGTATGGCATACTTGATCCTTTATGCATCAGCACTTGGATACCATGGATAAAATTGAAGTTCGCGGGGCTCGTACCCACAATCTGAAAAACATTTCTCTCGATCTCCCTCGCGACAAATTAGTCGTAATTACCGGTTTGTCAGGTTCAGGAAAATCATCACTCGCATTTGATACGTTGTATGCAGAAGGTCAGCGTCGATATGTTGAATCACTCTCTGCTTATGCGCGTCAGTTCTTATCTATGATGGAAAAACCCGATGTTGATCACATTGAAGGTTTATCACCCGCGATATCAATTGAACAAAAATCAACGTCGCATAATCCACGTTCCACCGTGGGAACTATTACTGAGATATATGATTATCTTCGTTTGTTATTCGCTCGGGTAGGAACACCAAAGTGTCCAGAGCACGATGTGGCATTAGATGCCCAAACAATTTCACAAATGGTTGATCGAGTGATTGCAATGCCAGAAGGCACCAAGCTCATGTTATTGGCCCCAGTCGTCCAAGAGCGAAAAGGTGAGCACGTCAACACTCTACAAGGTTTATCTGCTCAAGGTTTTATCCGTGCTCGGATTGATGGAGAGGTGTGTGATTTATCCGATCCACCAACTTTGGATTTACATAAAAAACATACCATTGAGGTGGTCGTTGACCGCTTTAAAGTGCGTGATGATTTACAATTACGCCTTGCTGAATCTTTTGAAACGGCCCTAAATTTATCCGCTGGTAATGCTAAAATTGCATATATGGACGATCCTGCTGCCGATGAGATTATTTTCTCTGCAAATTTTGCATGTCCACATTGTGGGTATTCTATTGCTGAATTAGAGCCGCGTTTATTCTCCTTCAACAATCCCGCTGGTGCTTGTCAAACTTGTGATGGTTTAGGTACAAGACAGTTTTTTGATCCTTCTCGAGTGATTACTAATCCAGATATAAGTTTATCAGGTGGTGCGATCCGTGGTTGGGATAAGCGTAGTTTTTATTATTTCCAAATGCTGCAAGCGGTGGCTGAGCATTACGATTTTGATTTAAATGTACCGTTTAAAGAGCTCGATAAAAAAGCGGTTGATGTTATTTTAAATGGCTCAAAAGGTAAGTCTATTGCGTTCAAATATATCAATGAACGTGGCGACATCATGCAGCGCAAGCATCCCTTTGAAGGGATCATCCCAAATATGGAGCGCCGTTATAAAGATACCGAATCGAATTCGGTGCGTGATGAGTTATCTAAGTATCTGGCACAGCAACCCTGTTCAACTTGCCAAGGTTCGCGTCTGCGTTTGGAAGCTCGAAATGTCTTCATCGAAGGGACAAATCTGCCAGTTGTAGCGCATATGTCGATTGCTGATGCTTTAGCTTTTTTCCAGAATATGTCTTTATCTGGACAAAAAGCAGCGATTGCCGAGAAAATCCTCAAAGAGATCCAAGACCGTCTGAATTTCTTGGTGAATGTTGGTTTGAACTATCTATCTCTTGAGCGAAGTGCAGACACTTTATCAGGTGGTGAAGCGCAGCGAATCCGCTTGGCGAGTCAGATTGGTGCTGGTTTAGTAGGTGTTATGTATGTCTTGGATGAACCCTCGATTGGTCTGCATCAACGCGATAATGAGCGCTTACTCAAAACATTGCGTCATCTGCGAGATTTAGGTAATACCGTTTTAGTTGTTGAACATGACGAAGATGCGATAAAAGAGGCTGACTATATTGTCGATATTGGTCCTGGTGCAGGTGTCCATGGCGGCGAAATTATTGCTGAAGGTTCTCTCGAAGATATCATGAATTCGCCTGATTCACTGACGGGTAAATACTTGTCGGGGCGAGAAGGCATTGAGATCCCAAAAAAGCGCAACAAACCGAAAAAAGATGGTTGGGTTAAATTAGAAGGCGCGACGGGCAATAACCTCCAAGACGTGACGTTGAAAATCCCTACTGGCCTGATGACCTGTGTGACAGGCGTCTCGGGATCGGGTAAGTCGACTTTAATTAACGATACCTTTTATAAAATTGCTCAACGCGAACTGAACAAAGCGACAACTAACGAGCCTGCGCCATACAAAAAAATCACAGGCTTGGAGTTAATGGATAAAGTGGTTGATATCGATCAGTCACCGATTGGGCGAACGCCACGTTCTAATCCAGCGACATATGCCGGTATTTTCACTCCGATTAGAGAAATTTTTGCTGGTACCCAAGAAGCTCGTTCACGTGGTTATAAAGCTGGACGTTTTAGCTTTAATGTTAAAGGTGGACGTTGTGAAGCATGTCAGGGTGATGGTGTCATTAAAGTAGAAATGCACTTTTTACCAGACGTATATGTCCCTTGTGATGTGTGTGCTGGTAAACGTTATAATCGTGAAACTTTAGAAATTCGTTTCAAAGGTAAAAATATCCATGAAATTTTGGATATGACAGTTGAAGATGCGCGTGAATTCTTTGATGCAATTCCTTCTATCAGTCGCAAGCTACAAACGTTAATGGATGTGGGCTTGTCTTACATTAAATTAGGACAGGCTGCGACAACATTGTCTGGTGGTGAAGCACAGCGAGTTAAATTAGCGAAAGAGTTATCTAAGCGCGATACAGGACAAACCTTATATATTTTAGATGAGCCAACGACGGGGCTACATTTCCATGACATCAAGCAGTTGATGTTTGTGTTGCACCGTCTACGTGATGCTGGTAATACGATGGTGGTGATTGAGCATAATCTTGATGTGATAAAAACAGCAGATTGGATTATTGATTTAGGTCCCGAAGGCGGTTCTGGTGGTGGTCAAATCATTGCCGAAGGCACACCAGAAAAGGTCGCTGAGAGTGAAGTGTCACATACGGGACGTTTTTTAAAGCCAATGTTGAAATAGCGATTCCGTAAAAGACTTATTAAGGTATAACGGACTAGGGGAGAATCGTATGTTAAGTGAAATGTTTAAGATCCGCTTTTGTGAGACGGATGCATTAAAGCATGTTAATAATACGGTCGTTCCACAGTGGTTTGAAACAGCACGTGAGCCTATTTTTAAAGTCTTTAATCCTACCTTAGATCTAACGAAGTGGCCGCTTATTTTGGCTAGTTTTACGGTCGATTTTGTAGCGCAGATCCACTACGGTACAGATGTAGAGGTGCGCACGGGGATTGCGAAAATTGGCAACAGTTCATTTACCGTTTACCAAGAGGTTTGGCAGGCAGGACAGTTAGTGGCAAAGGGAACAACGACGATGGTGCATTTTGACTATGTTACGAACAAGTCTGCACCGATCAGTGAGACACAAAAAATTGCATTAAATGCTTGGCTGTTAGAATAATTACTTGATTTAATTACAGTCTAAATTTTACTGTTTGGAGAAACAGGCGACCATCGCTAGTTTGTTCAGCACATAAAAAAAACATGTTGGGCCAACTTGAATTAACCCAACATGTTGTATATAAACGTTAAAAAAATTACTTTTCTGTTTTGATAATAGTCCCTTCAGAAAGCTTCATTACGTGATATTTGCCTTCATATTCTTGTAACTTAAAGACAGAATTACGTGCCATTAGGACACCCATTGATGCTTCTTGACGGATATATATGATATCACCAGCTTCTGCGTTTACATTGACTTCGGCCCAATTCTCAGCCTTTGAAAGGATTTGATGATCACCTGGTGGGATATTGAAATAAATATATTGGCTACCACGGGTGTATCCCATTTCTGATTCGTCTTCTTTGTCATTTAAAAAAACGTTAAAACGAATAAGAGCACCTAATGGGGAAGGTCGAACAACATAGACCATAGCTGAACCTTCTGCAGGTTTATGCGGGACTTCAAATGTTGCAATAGCGTCTTTCATTTCTTGCGGTGTTGGCAATGATGCACAACCAGCAAAAAAACTTACTGCAAGTGAGGCGATTATTATTTTTAGTAATTTCATAAGCGTTCCATGTGTGTAAATAAAAAAACAGTATTTGTTATATTATGTTGCAGGTCAAATATATCTTTCATAAATTAAGAGATGATAAATATCGATATGCTACTCATAAGGCTCTACATCTTCCCCATTTAATGTATAACTCACTGATGCAATGTCTCCTGTCCAACGTTGAGTGGATAACTTACCCGTCACCCAAACGGCATCATATAAATTATCAATGGGTACTGGACTGGCAAACTTCACAAAAACAATTTGATTTGACGGTGGGGGTGGTACATGGATACAAGCCCCAAAGTATGGCACCAAAAGGAATTCCGATGTTTCTGTAGCCGTTCCTTCTAAAGGCACTACAAAACCTGGTATTTTGACGTATTGCCCATCTAATTCCGGTATGACAGGGGCATTGGGTTCTGCCTGTGTCATGTTATTCATATGATCAACTGTAACCTCTGGGGCAATGAAGTTTTTTGGGACCATATCTTCCCAGTATAATTCTTTGGGTTCATCAGCGTTTACAACAGCGGAAAATAATAACCCTATTGAAATTAATACATTAAAAAACAGTGAGTGCTTACTTTTATTTTTGTTTTCGAACACGATTCGAATCCTTAAGTTGTATTAAAGTTCAGTATAACTTAGCAAGTATTGCTTTGTCATACTCTAGACCGATATACTTTCTGACAAATAGAATAACCAAAATGAGCTTAAAATGGCCGTATCACCCGTAATTCAAGCTGCACCTAAGGACATCATGGCTCGCTTAGCTAACGCCGAAACATTTGTGTTAAATATCGTAGCGCAGTGGTGTCCAGATTGTACGGAACGTCAATCCTTGTATATAGATGATTTCGCAAAAAAATTAAGCGAGGATGGTTTGCCTGTTTACCAAGTAAACGTTCAAGTTGAGCGCAAGGTCTTCCTGTCTGAAGAACATACAATACTGACTGAATTATGTGGTGGACATGGCTATCCGCGCACTGTCTTTATTCAAAACGGTTTAATTACAGATAAAGATAACGTTGAAGTTATTACAGAAGATGGTCTGTCTGATTTGGCGCAGCGTTTTGTGAGCAATCTGAAGAAGTAAGAAAAGTAAAGGCTGAACTTCCTGCAAGGGGCTCTTTGTAAGCTATAAGTTGTTGACTATGAGGAAGTAGGGTTGTTTTGAAAACCTGACCCTGAACAAGTAAAAAGAGACAGAATACTAGTCTCAATCATCTATGCTTGTGGTTTGGTGCATGGATGATTGAGAAATAAAGGATGTCCTGTTTATGGCTTAAATGACACCCTTCTATTTTTTGTAATACTCTAAACAAGCATTCACTTCGTTTTCTGAGCCGATAATGACCGGTACGCGCTGATGAATTTCTGTTGGCATGACTTCCATAATTCGACCATGGCCTGTTGACGCTGCTCCTCCAGCTTGCTCGACTAGAAATGCCATTGGATTTGCTTCATATAATAAACGCAGCTTACCAGGCATTTTTGGGTTACGCTTATCGAATGGGTAAGCAAAAATACCACCACGACAGAGCACTCGGTGAATATCACCGACCATAGCTGCCACCCAACGCATGTTGAAATCTTTCTGACGAGGGCCTTCAGTACCTGCAATTAGATCAGATACGTATTCTTGGATAGGTGCTTCCCAATGTCTTTGATTCGAGGCATTAATAGAAAATTCAGCCGTATCTTTTGGCATCTGAATATTTGCATCAGTCACCAAAAAACCACCGTGGGTTTTATCAAGAGTGTATAAATGAGTACCACGGCCGGTAGTCATCGCCAACATCGTCGATGGACCATACAAGACATAACCCGCTGCCACAATTTGTGTGCCTGGCTGTAAAAACGCTGAAGGATCATCTGGCTCCATCCATTGCGGGGCATGGGTAATAGAAAATATTGTCCCGATTAATGAATTGATTTCGGTATTTGAAGAGCCATCTAGCGGGTCAAAGCTAACTAAGTACTTACCTTCAGGGTTGCAAGGTACGACATCGTCTTCTTCTTCAGATGATATTGCTTTGACATATCCAGATTCGGAGAGCGTATCTTTCAAAATCTGGTTAGAAATGACATCTAATTTCTTTTGCGTTTCGCCTTGGACATTTTCCGATAAGGTCGAGCCAAGTACGCCGGCTAACGCACCTTGGCTAACACGGAAGGAAATCTCTTTACAGCCAGCCAAGAGAGTACGGATCAATAGGATTAATTCGAGCGGCGCACCATCCTGTTGCAGGCGGGAATTTAATCGTTTCATAGGTTTTAAGCCTTTAATTGTAGGGTTAGAGGTTTTCAGTTTTAGTGTACCTGTGTTTTCATTCGATGTTAAATCACCTATACGATATTTACCTTAAATCTGCTAAAGTATGATGATATTTTTCAAAATAATAAGAATTATCCATGCACGTACATATTTTAGGTATTTGTGGCAGCTTTATGGGTGGAATTGCCGCCTTAGCTAAATCTTTGGGTCATACTGTTACCGGGTCTGATCGCAATGTTTATCCTCCCATGAGCACCCAGCTTGAATCTTTAGGGATCACTTTGACCGAAGGCTATGATGTAGCGCAGTTTGAGCCAGAACCCGACATGGTCATTATTGGTAACGCTATGTCTCGTGGCAATCCAGCTGTAGAATATGTCTTAGATAGAAACTTACCATATACCAGTGGTCCGCAGTGGCTGCTGGATAACCTGCTGAAAGATCGCTGGGTATTAGCTGTTGCTGGTACACATGGTAAAACATCAACGTCGAGTATCTTGGCGTGGATTTTGGAGTATGCCGGATATAATCCGGGCTTTTTGATTGGCGGTGTACCTGAGAATTTCGATGTGTCCGCTCGAGTCGGTGATAGTAATTTCTTTGTTATTGAAGCGGATGAATATGACAGTGCTTTTTTTGATAAGCGTTCTAAGTTTGTGCATTATCGTCCGCGCACATTGGTCTTAAACAATCTTGAGTTTGATCATGCGGATATCTTTGATGACTTAAATGCAATTAAAAAGCAGTTCCATCACTTGGTGCGTTCGGTGCCAGCGAATGGATTAATTTTGTCAGAAAAGCATGATCATAATATGCAAGATGTCCTAGAAATGGGCTGTTGGACGACTCAAGAATTCATTAATAAAGATTGGCAAGCACAAAAAACGAGTCCTGATGGCTCATCCTTCACCGTTTATTACCGCGGTGCCGAACAAGGCGAAGTAAAATGGTCTTTAATTGGGGATCACAACGTACATAATGGACTGATGGCAATTGCGGCAGCGCATAATGTTGGCGTAAGAATAGATATTGCCATAGCTTCATTGTCCGATTTTGTGAATGTAAAACGCCGCATGGAAGTCAAAGGTGTAGTCGAAAATGTTACGGTGTATGATGATTTTGCTCATCACCCAACAGCGATTAAAACCACTGTTGAAGGTTTACGTGCAAAAGTCGGCGTGAATCGCATCTTGGCTATTTTAGAACCGCGATCGAACACCATGAAACTTGGTATACATAAAGATGAACTAACCCAATCTTGGCAAGACGCTGATGAGGTATATATTTTTGAGCCAGCAAATTTGAGTTGGTCAATTGATGAAGTTGCGGCGGCCAGTAAGGCACCAGTGCATAATTATCAAGATGTGGACAAATTAGTCGAAGCTGTTATAAAAGAAGCGCAACCATCTGACCATATTTTAGTGATGAGTAATGGTGGTTTTGCCGGTATTCATGGCAAGTTATTGAATGCTTTAGAAGAAAAATACCCTCAAGGGAGTTAAGTGTGCATCAAAAACGTATTACATTAGCCATTACAGGCGCATCTGGCGCTCCTTATGCTCTGCGCCTATTAGAATTACTTGTGGCTGCAGAATATCAAGTATTTGTCTTGATTTCTTCGGCAGCAAAAGTCGTATTTGCCACAGAAGAAAATATTAAGTTTCCCAGTGGTAATGATGCTACAGCAGCGTTTTTAACTGAACGTTTTCATGCTCAGCCCGAGCAAATTATTGTCTGTGGTAAAGACGAATGGTTCTCGCCGGTCGCGTCAGGTTCGGCGGCACCTAAACAGATGATTGTTTGTCCATGTTCTACTGGGTCATTGTCCGCTATTGCCACGGGGGCAAGTAATAATTTGATTGAGCGTGGCGCCGATGTGGTTTTAAAAGAACGTGGGCAACTAATATTGGTGCCACGAGAGATGCCGTTTTCTACCATTCATTTAGAACACATGTTAAAGCTTTCCCAAATGGGTGCGACTATTATGCCTGCGGCTCCAGGCTTTTATCACGAGCCTGAATCGATTAGCGACTTGGTTGATTTTGTCGTGGCGCGGATCCTAGACCATATTGGGGTGGATCAAACTATCATGCAGCGTTGGGGATACGGTAAAAAATAATCTGTTTGCCTACTGATTCTGTTACTAAGTTGATGATTTGAGTATCTAGAAACTAATTAATACAACAAACAAATTCTACACATTTAGAGCCAATGTTTATTGTATATTTTAATAAAATAAATAGGAAAGAATATGCGTTTATGGTTAATTAGCACAGCCTTAGTTTGTTCTCTTGTGAGTTCCTCTGTACTCGCGTGGGGGCAGGTTGGCCATCGTGTTACAGGCAAAATAGCCGAACAATATCTTACTCCAGAGGCAAAAGCGGCCTTTGCGGAATTATTCCCCATGGAGTCGCTTGCTGAAGTCTCGTCTTATGCCGATGAGAACCGTTCAAATCCTGCTCCATTTTGGCAAAAAGAAGCGGGCCCATATCACTACGTTACTGTTCCTGATGGTAAACACTATCACGAAGTAGGTGCACCCAAGCAAGGTGACTCATATACGGCCTTAAATAAATTCCGCGCCATAGTCCTAGACGACACTAAATCAATTGCTGAACGCCGTCGTGCTTTACACTTTATTGTGCATATTATTGGTGATTTGCATCAGCCTTTGCATGTGGGTAATGGTACCGACAAAGGTGGAAATGACGTGAAGTTATCATTTTTCTGGTCTAACTCAAACCTACACAGAGTGTGGGATAGTGGTTTAATTGATCGTCTGCAACTGTCTTATACCGAATGGTATGATTGGTTATCGGTGAAAATCACTGACGAACAGGCTAAGCGCTGGATGGAGCCTGATCCTTTAGTTTGGATCGCTGAAAGCGCGATGTTACGCGATGGGGTTTACCCTCAAGTCGAAGATAACAAAAAAATCCGTTTATCTTGGGACTATTTATATGAGCATAAGCCAACTATCAAGCGTCGTTTATCGCAAGGCGGTGTGCGCATCGCCGCTTATTTAAATGAGATGTTCGCCAAATAAAACATCACAATAACGGGAGTTTAAGCTCCCGTTTTTTTTCTTCTTTTTTGTTCCGCAGATCCGTTATGTGTATTTTAAAAGAACGGTTAATCCCAAAGTTACGCGACAATTTACTTGCTTTTTAGGCTGAGGTTACCGATCATAAGCCTATGATAAATAATTAGGTTTGTTATGCGCTTTACTCCAACATCACTGTCGCGATGTCTTTTGGTTTTGTTAGTGCTTATCGGCATATCTGCATGTGGTCAAAAAGGACCACTACGATTGCCTCCAGAAGCACCAAAACCGAATACTAGATTGGTAACATCGAAAACTGTTGTGTCAGTTTCTGTTGCAGATGTTGGAACTATTGTAGGCGCAAACGCTGTCATAAGTGCAACCAATAAACCTAATGCAAACGAGTAATTACAATGGATTTCTTTTCCTACCAAGATAACACTTTATTTGCTGAAGACGTTTCTTTGGCCCAAATAGCCACTGAATATGGCACACCAACTTATGTTTATTCCCGTAAGACTTTAGAGCGCCATTGGTTTGCTTTTGATAATGCCTTATCTGCACATCCCCACCTAATTTGTTTTGCTGTGAAAGCGAATTCAAATATTGGTGTGCTGAGTGTATTGGCTAAGTTGGGCTCTGGGTTTGATATTGTATCCGGTGGAGAATTAGCGCGAGTATTAGCTGCTGGAGGGGATCCTCAAAAGGTTGTCTTTTCTGGTGTGGCAAAAACCGAAGACGAGATCCGTTTTGCCTTACAAAACGAAATCTTATGCTTCAATGTCGAATCATTTGCTGAGTTAGATCGCATCCAAAAAGTTGCTGCAGAATTAAATGTAAAAGCGCCTATTTCTTTGCGTATTAATCCTGACGTTGATGCCAATACTCATCCTTATATCTCTACAGGCCTAAAAGCTAACAAGTTTGGTATTGAACACGAAAAAGCAGTAGAAACTTATCAATACGCAAATACCTTACCGAATCTGACTATCAAAGGTATGGATTGTCACATTGGTTCACAATTGACAGAAACAGCTCCGTTTGTTGATGCGTTAGACCGCTTATTAAGTCTAGTGGATGAATTAGCGAATTTAGATATTCATATAAAACACTTAGATGTTGGTGGTGGTTTAGGCGTCACGTATAAAGATGAAGTTGCGCCACACCCTAATGATTATGCTTCGGCGATTGCATCGCGTATGGAACAACGTCCTGAGCTTACACTCATTATGGAGCCAGGCCGTGCTATAGCAGCGAATGCAGGTGTTTTATTGACTAAAGTTGAATTTGTAAAACAAAATGCAGAAAAGAATTTTGCGATTATTGATGCTGCGATGAATGATTTACTGCGTCCAGCATTATACAGCGCTTGGCAAGATATTGTGCCTGTCGTACCAAGATTAGATATACCGAAAGTGACTTATGATGTGGTAGGTCCTGTTTGTGAAACAGGTGACTTTTTGGGTAAAGACCGAGATTTGGCTATCGAAGACAATGATATTCTGGCAGTGAAAAGTGCAGGTGCGTATGGGTTTGTGATGTCATCAAATTACAATACGCGCACTCGCGCTGCTGAGATATTAGTCGATGGAGAACAAGTACATGTTGTGCGCAAACGCGAAGTATTAGCGGATCTTTGGGCTAACGAATCAACGGTATAAAGACGGTTGAAGAATAATTAAAACAAGGCGTCATCATGTTCGTTGAATTTACAAAAATGCATGGTTTGGGGAACGACTTTATGGTCGTAGATAATGTTACCCAAAATGTATTTTTTTCACCTGAAAAAATTAAGCAATTATCTGATCGTAATTTTGGGATCGGTTTTGACCAACTATTGGTAGTAGAACCGCCATATGCACCAGAAGAGGACTTCCATTATCGTATTTATAATGCTGATGGTTCTGAAGTGGAGCAGTGTGGTAATGGTGCCCGTTGTTTTGCCCGATTTGTTAAGACCAAGGGCTTGACCAATAAACATAAAATTGCAGTGACTACCAAAGCTGGCAAGATGAAGTTGTATTTAGAAAAAGATGGTCAAGTAACAGTCAACATGGGTAAGCCTGATTTTACTCCTGATGCTGTTCCGATCAAAGCTCAGAAACAAGAAAAAACCTACATTATTCGCAACGACGATAGTACTTACTTTTGCGGCGCAGTGTCGATGGGTAATCCACACTGTGTCATTATAGTCGATGATGTGGATAATTATGATGTAGAAGGTGTTGGGGCGCTCTTGGAAAGTCATGAACGTTTTCCTGCCCGAGTTAATGTAGGGTTTATGCAGATTATTAACTCAAGTACGGTCAAACTGCGCGTGTTTGAGCGTGGTGTCGGTGAGACCTTGGCTTGTGGTAGTGGTGCATGTGCTGCAGTTGCTATTGGGCAAATCCAAGGAAAGTTAGACAAAGAAGTCAAAGTCACTCTACCTGGTGGTGATTTAGTCATTAAGTGGCCAGGACCTGACTACAGTTTAAAAATGACGGGGCCAGCCCAATTTGTATATGATGGAAAAATTCACCTATGAGCAAAGATAATTTGCCAACATCTGCAGAGGTAGCTCAAGAACAGTCTGAGTTAGCCCCTGCTCCAGAGATGGCTAAACAAAACATAACAGCACAAAATGTTGCTGACTACTTAGCGGAGCATCCTGACTTTTTTACCGACTATCCAGATTTACTTGCTGAACTGGCTTTACCGCATCAACAAAAGGGCACCGTATCTTTAGTTGAGATGCAGACTGAGCAACTAAGAACGCAGTTACATCAGCAAAGACAAGAGTTGGCGTCTTTGATGCGCAATGCTGATAACAACGAACAATTATTCCAAGTGTACGCACAATTACTCCAGTCACTCTACAATTGCACGACCTTAGAGTCAGTAGAAGACGCACTGCGTCAATGCTTTAAAGGTGAGTTGGCATTAGCTAATGTCACGGTAGATCTTTTTGTTAAAAGTCCCGACTTTGCCAATTTTCAACACCATCAACTTATTGATAAGCGGTTTAAGAATAGTGATTTCTTTTTTGGGCGTTTGGGGCAAGCAGAAACAAAGCAAATCTTTAATGATGCTTCGGTCAGTTCCTGTGCGTTAATGTTGCTAGGGGAAGAGAAAAAGCTAGGTATTTTAGCCGTCGGATCGGATAGTCCTACGCATTTTCATCCGGATATGGATACCTTGTTTTTATTGCAGTTGAAACGCTTATTGGAACAAGTTCTTGGGCGTATACTGGAGCAATAAATGCTGAATTGTACAGATTCACTCATCGTTGATTTTGTACAAATGCTCAGAGTTGAGCGCCAGTATTCTTCGCATACCATACAAACCTATCAAAGCCATGTTGAAACCAGTAAAAGTCTCTTAAAATTATCTCAATGGAATGCTCTAACCGTTGATCATGTCCGCTTGCTAGTGATGAAATCTAAGCAAGCAAAACTTTCGGCTCGCTCTATCAGTCTTCGCTTATCCGCATTACGGCATTTCTGCCAGTTTTTAGTAGAGCGGAAGGTATTACTGCAAAATCCCGCAGAGTCGGTGAGTGCACCAAAAATAGGCAAGTTATTACCTAAAAATATGCATGCTGAAGCTGTATCTGGATTATTAAATTTTACGCCTGAATCTATCCATGACTTTCGCGACAAAGCAATGTTCGAAGTGGTTTATGGATGTGGATTGCGTTTAAGTGAAGTCACCGGGCTGAATATGGTCGACATTCTTCCTAGTAGACAGCTTAAAGTGTGGGGTAAAGGGCAGAAGCAACGCTTACTCCCTGTCGGAAATATTGCTTGGAATGCTTTACAAGACTGGTTAAAAATCAGACCGCAATGGTTAGCTACTGATTTCACAGCCGTATTTCTGAGTCAACGAGGTAACCGACTAGGTAATCGGCAAGTGGGTAAACGGCTGGACCAACTCGCAGTGCGCCAAGGGATGAACACAAATGTTTCTCCGCATAAACTGCGCCATTCCTTTGCTACACACGTACTAGAATCATCAGGTGATTTACGTGCCGTGCAAGAACTCTTGGGGCATGCGAATTTATCTACCACTCAAGTATACACGCATCTCGACTTTCAGCACCTTGCTAGTGTATATGACAAAGCACACCCTAGGGCGAAAAAATGATTTTTTATCGTAAGCTATTACCGATACAAGCAATGACGTTTGATATTGATGATACGTTCTATGACAACTGGCCATATATCCAAAAGGCTGAGCAAGCACTTACGGACTATATTGCAGAGAAATATCCTTCTTTAGGAAATATCACTTGGGCTGATCGTTTAGCGGCAAGGGGCAAAGTCTTAGCTATACACCCTGAATTTTCTTATGATATGGGTAAATTGCGTTTCGCGACCTTAGAATTACTGTTTTCAGATTTAGGTTTCAATTCTACAAAGGCTAATCAAACTGCAAAGGATTGTTTTGCATATTTTTATTTCAAACGCAGTGATTTTACGATTGATCCCAAATATCATAGGATCTTGTCAGTGTTAGCGAGCAAAGTACCATTGCTTGCAATTACTAACGGGAATGTCAACATGCAACAAATAGGTCTAGCCCAGTATTTTAAAGGCATCTATCATGCGAGTGTGGATTATAGAGCCAAACCTCATCCAGATATGTTTATTGCAGCCCAGAAAGATGTAAGGGTACCCATGCAAAACATTTTGCATACCGGTGATTGCCCAGTTAATGATGTTTGGGGTGCCTATAAAATGGGTATGCAGACTGCGTGGTATGCCGATGATCGCCCGATGGTTCTGAATCAAGAAAAATTCCGAACGCTACCTTCAGTACAGTTGAAGGATTTAGATGAACTAACAGACTTAATATAAATAAACAGTAGTATTAGTCACTTTGTTTGCTTGGGTTTTCAGCTAAACTCTTTAGTCTGAAAGTTGCTACACCAAAGTAACATTGTCAGAGAAGCTCAAAAATAGTCAAAGTCTGACTGATTTTAATACTGTATATATTCACAGCTTACGTTATAATTCAAATCAATAAAATACCAAACGCACAAGGTCACTTCACGATGGATGTTTCTCAATTACTTGATGGTTTAAATGATAAACAACGGGATGCCGTCGCTGCGCCTGCTCAAGACTGTTTGGTATTAGCTGGTGCTGGGAGTGGTAAAACTCGGGTTTTGATTCATCGTATATCGTGGTTAATGGCGGTTGAAAATATAGCGCCTTTCTCAATATTAGCAGTGACATTTACTAATAAAGCGGCACGTGAAATGCGCGGCCGTCTGGAGCATTTACAAGGTCGTTCGTTACATTCTATGTGGATTGGCACATTTCATGGTCTAGCTCATCGATTATTAAGAGCACACTATAGTGAAGCGAATTTACCGGAGCAATTTACAATCCTCGATTCAGACGATCAGCACCGTCTTATCCGTCGCATTATCAAATCAATGAATTTAGATGAGAAGCATTGGCCTGCTAAATCTATTCAATGGTATATCAATGGCAATAAAGACGAAGGTCTACGCCCAAATGATATAGAAACTCACGGAGATGCTAATCAACAAAAAATGCGCGAGATTTATCATGCATATCAACAGACATGCGACCGTTCTGGCCTAGTTGATTTTGCTGAATTATTACTACGCGCTTATGAGTTGTGGCGTGATAACCCAAGATTATTAAAACACTACCAAGACCGTTTCCGTGCAGTATTAGTCGACGAATTCCAAGATACCAACAATATCCAATATGCCTGGCTGAAACTGTTGTCAGCTGATCACAACAATATGATGATTGTCGGTGATGATGACCAGTCTATTTATGGTTGGCGTGGCGCTAATGTAGAGAATATTTCCCATTTTTTAAAGGATTTCCCAGGTTCAAAAACGATTCGTTTGGAGCAAAATTACCGCTCAACGGGTAATATTTTGAAATCAGCCAATGCTGTAATTGATAATAATCAAGGTCGTTTGGGTAAAGAGCTCTGGACCCAAGACGCGGAAGGCGAAAAAATTGGTATATATGCCGGATTTAATGAATTAGATGAAGCGCGTTTTATTGTTGGTCGTATTAAAGAATGGCTTGATGGCGGGAATGCTTTAAGTGATTGTGCAATTTTATACCGCAATAATGCCCAATCACGTGTGTTAGAAGAGGCCTTATTGCATGAAGCACTACCATATCGAATTTACGGCGGCTTACGTTTCTTTGAGCGCCAAGAGATAAAAGATGCGTTGAGCTATCTACGCCTAATTAACCATCACCAGGATGATGCGGCATTTGAGCGTATCGTGAATACGCCAACGCGAGGAATGGGTGATAAAACCTTACAAAACATCCGCGAATTTGCACGTGAGCATGATTTATCAATGTGGGCAGCCTCAGTCCTAATGCTCAAAGAGAAACGCCTGTCAGGGCGCGCTGGAAATGCATTGCAGACATTTGTCGATTTGATTCAGCAGTTGTCCACTGACATTGCTGAAAATGCATTGGAGCAACAAGCTGATCATGTGATTAAACATTCTGGTTTGTTAGCCATGTATCAAGCCGAAAAAGGTGAGAAAGCCAAAGCTCGTGTAGAGAACTTAGAAGAGTTAGTAACCGCTTGCAAACAGTTTGAAATCCCCGAAGAAGCAGATGATATGACGCCACTGTCGGCATTCTTAGCTCATGCGTCTTTAGAATCTGGCGAAAATCAAGCTGATGCGCATCAAGATGCCGTACAAATGATGACAATTCACACAGCAAAAGGTTTGGAGTATCCCCTAGTCTTTATGGGTGGGGTGGAAGAAGGCATGTTCCCATCGGCAATGAGTAATGATGAACCCGGTCGTTTAGAGGAAGAGCGTCGTTTGTGTTATGTGGGTATGACGCGCGCAATGCAAAAGTTATACATGACATATGCTGAATGTCGTCGTGTATACGGTCAAGATAAATTCCATACTGCGTCTCGATTTATTCGAGAAATTCCAGCCGAATGCATGGAAGAGATACGTTTACGTCAAACCATTTCTCAGCCGGTACACAATCGATTTAGTCCAACAACATCCCATGAGGCATTTAATGAGAGTGGCTTTAATCTAGGTATGCGCGTCGAACATGCGAAGTTTGGTGAGGGTACGGTATTAAATTACGAAGGTTCAGGTGAAAGCGCTCGCGTACAAGTTCAGTTTGATGATTTCGGTGCGAAGTGGCTAGTGCTCGCATATGCGAAATTACAGCCACTTTAATAGTTAAGAATACACCGCTCAGAGAACAAAGAGTTAACTAAAAGTATTTTTACATTTTGTTTTTCTTGTGGTGTTGATATGCGTCAAAGGTGAAGATCGCGAGACCTGCCCAAACAAAACCAAACGTGATTAAGCGCTCTAACGTAAATGGTTCTTTATATAGTAAAACCGCCAAGATGAACATCAGAGTTGGGCCAATATATTGGAAAAAGCCTAATGTTGAATAAAGTATCCTTCTAGCAGCTGCAGTAAAGCATAATAAAGGCGCTGTAGTAATTATCCCTGCAAATATCAATAAAGCATTAAGCGTTAAAGTATTGTTTGCAAAGTTACTGGTTTCACTATCGGTCCATAACCAATAACCCAAAGCCAAGGGTAACATCATCATCGTTTCGATTAATAAGCCAGGGATAGAATCAACAGAAACTTGTTTACGTAACAATCCATACAAGCTAAAACTCAAAGCTAAAGTCAACGCAATAATAGGTACTTCGCCAAAGGTAATGAGCAAAATCAAAACACCTGAAAAAGCGAGTCCAACAGCTACTTTTTGTAGGCGACGAAATCTTTCCCCTAAGAAGAGAAAACCAAATAGAACATTGAAAAGCGGATTAATGTAGTAACCTAAACTAGCCTCAAGTAAATGATCGTTGTTGATTGCCCAAATAAATAATAGCCAATTGCCACCTAATAAAATCCCGGAGGCTAATAACATCAACATTACTTTAGGCGATTGTAGGGCCGCTTTCACTTTAGCTATATGCCCTAAAGCAAAAATGAGACCGACTAACACAACGGCAGACCAGACTATGCGATGCATTAAAATTTCAACGGCTGGGATACCTTGTAGCTGCTTAAAATAAATGGGTGCTAGTCCCCATATAAAATAGGCAGAAATAGCTAATAAAACGCCTGCTTTTTGGTCTGACATAGGTGCAGTATCTGGAGTTGCGGAAGACGTCTTGGACATAAGCACTAATGGGGAGAGGGAAATTGTGCAGATTGTTGTCTAAACCTGGGCTGAAGGCAAGAAATTTATTTCTTAAATACAGTAACCATTTGTATAAAAACAACGTAAAATTAAAACATCAACCCTTTTAGTTGAGGGTTATTAAGCAGGCCATGATGATCAAAGTCGGTGTCTACAAAACCTTAAAAAAATCGTTTTGCAGAATGGAGTCACCAGAATAGTGGCTTAAGCAGTTCATGAAGCTATAAAAGAGAAAATCCTTGTCAGCAGATTATACAGCCTCAATCAATCATGTCGCGGAAGCTACAGCGCAACATAACAAATTGACTAAGATTTTAGCGGATACATTTGGCTATTCGACGTTTCGTGTAGGGCAAGAAATTGTTATTGAACAAGCATTAGCAAAAAAAGACACTCTCGTCTTGATGCCAACGGGAGGTGGTAAATCACTTTGCTATCAGATCCCCGCTTTGGCTCAGGAGGGACTCGTGCTTGTAGTTTCCCCTCTTATCTCGTTAATGCAAGACCAAGTAGAGCAGTGTCGTGCCGTAGGAATTAATGCCGGTCTAGTGAATTCAGCTTTGACTCCGGAGCAGATACAAGATGTATTTGGGCAAATGCACCGTCATGAGTTAGATATTTTATTTGTGGCTCCAGAACGTTTGTTACAAATCAATTTTATGGAGCGTCTTAAAGAACTCAATATTGGTTTAATTGCGGTAGATGAAGCGCACTGTGTTTCACATTGGGGGCACGATTTTAGGCAAGATTATCGTATGCTCGGCAAGGTGCGTGAGCGTTTGCCCTATGTGCCCATCATGGCTCTCACCGCGACTGCTGATTTAGCCACACGCGAAGACATTACTCATCAGTTAAATTTAGATAATGCATTTGTCCATCTTGCCAGTTTTGACCGACCAAACATCCAATATACCGTTGCCAGTAAATATAAGCCCCTCGATCAAATCGTTGAATTCATCAAACAACGCGATGGCAGCGGCATCATTTATTGTAACAGTCGCAAGAAAGTAGATGAGATAGCAAGCAAACTGAATCAGCGAGGGTATCGTTGTGGAGCTTACCATGCGGGCTTAACGACCGATGAAAGGGCCCAAGCACAACGAGATTTTCAAGTTGATAATTTAGAGTTAATGGTAGCTACCGTAGCGTTTGGTATGGGCATTAATAAGTCCAATGTCCGTTTTGTTATTCACCACGATTTACCTCGTAGTATTGAAGCGTATTACCAAGAAACAGGTCGTGCTGGTCGTGACGGTTTGCCTGCAGAAGCTTTATTATTATTTGCTGAGCGCGATGCAGCTAGGATCCAAGAATGGATAGAAACAGGTGAGGGCGCCAGAACAGAAGTTGAATTAGAAAAGTTCGCGGCGATGCAGAAATTTGCAGAAGCTCAAACATGTCGTCGCCAAGTACTCTTGAATTATTTTGCGCAATACAGTGATACACAATGTGGAAACTGTGATGTATGTCTTGATCCACCTCAGCATTTCAGCGCACTAGAAGTCGCTCAAAAGGCTTTGTCTTGTGTTTATCGCATGCGACAACAAGGCACTGCTAACCAAGTTGTAGAAGTTTTAAAAGGACGCAAACCAGCGAAAATTATCGATTTTGGTTTTGATAAAATTTCCACTTTTGGTATTGGTAAAAATAAACCTGACGAGTATTGGTTTAATATTATTAATCAGTTAGTACATCAAGGGTTCTTAAGGATTGATATTACTCGCTATGGTGCTTTGAGTTTGACTGAAGCGGCTAAGGACGTTTTACGTGGCTCGGTTGAGTTACAACTCGCGGTACCTCGACTTACTGTAGTAAGCACTCGCAAAGCAACCAATACAGCTAAAAACTACGATAAAGCACTATTTGCTAAATTAAAACACCTGCGTAAACAGCTTGCTGACCAGCAAGATATTCCACCTTTCGTTGTTTTTTCCGATGCAAGTTTGATGGATATGGCAGACCAACAGCCGCAGAATCAATATGATTTTCTGCAAATCAGCGGAGTCGGTCAGGTCAAGCTAGAAAAGTATGGTGATGAATTTATTGCTGCAATTACTACACATACTATTGGATAGGCTACTCTACATCCGATTAGACAAATTATGCAGCTTGCTTAGGCCCAAAATCGTAATCTCCACCTTTTGCTAATGCAGCTTGGTAAGCTGGACGTGATTGCATGGCCGAAACATATTTGTGTATTACAGGATCAATCTTACTGCCTTGCGTCGCGACCAATGCTTCCAATGGAAACAGCATCATAATATCAACTGCACTAAGTGCGTTACCGATAAAGAAATCAGAGCCTTGAGTCTGCTGTTTATCAAGATGGTTTTTCACATATTCTAAGTTAGTCTCATGGTTTGGTGTGTAATAAGCATCCAAGATAGCGTCTATAACTTTATTGGCTATTGTGTTCACAAATAATGGCTTTTTCTTTGCTTTGGCTTTACCTAAAACTAAGTTAGCAATGAGCGGAGGCATCATCGTTCCCTCAGCGAAGTGATACCAGAACGAATATTGTTGAAATAATGGGTCACTAGGAGGGATAATCAAAGGCTGTTGCAGATGTGTTGCTTGTTCAGAATATTTATGGACAAGATACTCTACAATTGCAGCGCTTTCAGATAGTACAATAGGAGTGTCATTGTCACTTTCTTGTGAAACAGTAACAACTGGGAATCTACCAAGAGGAAAAACATTCCTTATAGACTGAGGTGCAAGACCTGTTTTAGCATCACGATAATGTGCTTGTGTTGAATAATTCAAGTTCATCTCTTCAAGCAACCAGAGGATGCGCTGTGAACGAGAATTATTGAGGTGATGCAAAGTAATCATGGTTTATATCCTTGTATGAGCAATATAATACCGTTGGTTTCACGATTCGGATTACTACTAACTCTTTAAAATTTGTAACTGATGTATGCTTAAATGCACACTATTTGAACAAGACGAAATATAACCAAAACAAGTGAAAAAGTCTTGTATTTTTATTTTGTCATGTGTGTTTAAACTTATGTGTTGGTTAAACCGTAAAATAACGCTATCTTAAGACGAATTTTTGCCACAAAATAATTGGAGTTTGTTATCTCTTCTAATGACCAATCACAACCTCAAAATACGACTACACTGTGTGGCTTTACTTACAGCTATGCAAATGAATTAGCTGAGTGTGTAGCTAAAATAATACCAACGCCTGTGTATTCGCCCCGATTAGTTACGGTAAATGATGAATTATGGCAGTTATTAGGTTTACCTAAAGAGTGGTTAGAGCAAGATAATTTAATCGGACAGTTATTTACTCCAGATAGCCCATTAACAAAATTATCAATTGCTCAAAAATACGGTGGTCATCAATTTGGTCAATGGAATCCAATGCTCGGTGATGGCCGAGGTCTATTGCTTGCAGAGGTAATTGCTACAGATGGGACAAAACACGACTTACATTTAAAAGGTGCAGGACCAACACCTTATTCTCGACATGCAGATGGGCGTGCAGTGTTGCGTTCAACTATCCGAGAATATTTGGCGAGTGAAGCAATGCATCACCTTGGTATTCCAACGTCTAGAGCACTGTGCTTATTGACCACTGATGAACCCGTTTACCGAGAAAAACAAGAACGAGCAGCCATGCTGATTAGAACAGCTCCAAGTCATTTGCGATTTGGTCACTTTGAATATTATCACCACAATAATGAGCCTGAAAAATTAGATGCATTGTTTGCTTATGCTTTTAAACATCATTTCCCACAGGCTTTAAAGGCAGACAATCCACATTTAGCGATGCTCCAAGAAGTGACTTCTGCAACAGCAAAAATGATAGCTAAGTGGCAGGCCTATGGTTTTAACCATGGAGTTATGAACACTGATAATATGTCTATTCATGGCATTACGTTTGATTATGGGCCTTATGCGTTTTTAGATGATTTTGAACCGCATTACATATGTAATCGAAGCGACCACCAAGGGCGCTATCGCTTTTCAGCTCAACCGAGTATAGGTTTATGGAATTTGAACGCATTGGGTCAAGCATTTAGAAAATATGCTGATATTCCAAATATTACGCAGGTGTTGGAAAGTTTTGAGGGAACCTTAATCGAGCATTACCATGAACTTATGTTAAGGCGTTTAGGTTTTACTGAGAAAACTACAGAAGCTTTGACCTGTATTACTGATTTCACTTTGCTACTGCAAGAAACAAAATATGACTATCATTTAGCCTTTAGAGAGCTATGTGGGCATAATTCTTGGTCCGAAATGCGAGAAGTACGTGATTTACATGTCGATATTGCAGGTTTTGATAAATGGTTTGCAAGTTACAGAATCGCTGTGGAAGCCCAAAATATTTCATTTGTTGATTTACAAATGCGTTTAAGTGCAGCAAATCCTGCGGTAGTTTTGCGCAATCATCATGCGCAAAGCGTAATAGCTGCTGCTGAAGATGGCGATTGGGCACCATTTCATAAATATCTAGCTGCATTATCAGACCCTTTTTCTGAGCCTGTTGAAACACCGCATTTTGCAGCGGCGCCGGATAATGATGTTAAAGGTATTGCTTTATCGTGTTCTAGTTAGCTGTAAGGACTAAATCTTACTGCTTGAAATTGAAAAAAACGTTACAATATACTGCTTATATAGAATTAAAGGCCTTATCCAATCATGTCTAGATACGAATTTGTTAGTGCTGCTAAGTTACCTACTCGATTTGGTGAGTTTACCATTCACGGTTTTGTTGATGTGACTACCAACCAAGAGCATGTAGCCCTGACCTTTGGTGAATGGCAGCTCGATGACACTGTCCCAATTCGTATTCATTCTGAGTGCCTTACAGGCGATGCTTTGTTTTCTACGCGTTGTGATTGCGGTTTTCAGTTAGAAAAAGCATTACAAAATATTACTGAGAATAAAGTGGGTGTTTTATTGTATTTGCGCCAAGAAGGACGAGGAATCGGTTTACTAAATAAAATTCGTGCCTATGCCTTGCAAGATACGGGTATGGACACAGTAGAAGCGAATGAGCATTTAGGGTTTGATGCAGATTTACGAGAGTATGATATCTGTCAGTTTATGCTGGGTCATCTTGGCGTACAAAATGTCAGCTTAATGACTAATAATCCGAAGAAAATTCAAGCATTGAAGGATATGGGGCTCAATGTGGTTTCAAGAAAACCAATTGACCATGGTATGACAGATGACAATAAAAGCTACTTAAAAACAAAGACTGAAAAACTGGGTCACGAGTTTGCCCCTCACTTGTTTAAATAATCTAATGTTGCTGCAACGAATTTAGCCGGTGAGTTTTCATCCATATTAAAATATAACGATGGTTCAATTAATTCGACTTCCATCAGTTGCCATTGCGCCTCATTAAATGCTAAATCTACTCTTGCATAGAGAGATTCTTCCGGTAGTTTCTCTAGTACTCTCTCGGCTGCAATCATTTGTTCCACATTAGGTGTAATGGTGTAAAGCTGTCCTCCATGCTCTTCTTGAACTCTGAAATCTCCTTGTTTGGGGACCTTTTTAATGGCGTGTGAATATTGGCCATTGAAATAAAAAAGTGAGTACTCACCATCTTTGACTATGCTTTTCAGAAAAGGCTGAATCATACAATCAAGTTGGTTGAATATACTGTTTAATATGTCAGTTTGTTTCACTAAAGAGTCTCGAGTCAGCCTAAAAGTATTATCTGAATTAGCACTGATAAGGGGTTTTATAACAATTTCTTCTGTATCAAATTCTGTGAAATGTGTAGCCATCTGTTCAGCATTGACACCTTTGTAAAAACGAGAGGGGATAATGGTCACTCCATCATCAGATAATGCTTGTAAATACCACTTTGAGATATTCCACTGCATAAGTAAAAAAGGGTTAGCTAAGATAGTGTTACTTTTTTCTATGGTAGCGAGTACTCTAGCAAAAGCTTTTGGGTCATCTTGATAATCCCACGTACTTCTCACAATGACTAGTTCATAATCTGACCAATCTATATCCATTGCATGCCATGAGATGACATCTATCTCAAAACCTTTCGCTTCAAAATGTGGGATCAATAGATCATCCCAAACATAAAAATCTTCAAGGTTATCGGTTGAAAGAAAACAAATTTTTTGCATAGGACTAAGGGTTAATAATTGATTTTTCAAATTATCACTGAAACTCTGGTCAATAGCCATATTTTTTAATTATGTTGCTGCGTTAATGTCACTGTTTGAATAGATTCGTGCATGGAATAGATTAGAGTTGGTTCAATAAAACAGTCGCTTGTAGTTAAGATAATACAAGCTATTTTTTTTGCACTCAAACTGTGCGTTTTGCCCCATAATGGTTCTCTGGATATGGGTAATACTTCTACATCCTCGCACAATCCAGAAAAGAAGAAGCCATTTAAGTGCAAAAACAATGGAATGCTCCTTGCAATAAGTTGGTACTTATAAAATATATGCCTCATTTTGAGGCAGATCATTGATAGTGTGAGAGTCTAATGGATACAGTTAATAGTGCGGTAGAAACATTACTGCAAAGTGCTAATACATTATTTGTATTACTTGGTGCCGTAATGGTGTTTGCAATGCACGCAGGATTTGCTTTTTTAGAAGTAGGGACCGTGCGTCATAAGAACCAAGTCAATGCTTTAGTAAAAATCATGACTGATTTTGGTGTGTCATGTGTTTGCTATTTCTTCATCGGTTACTTTATAGCTTATGACACTACGTTCTTAGCATCAGCCGCAGATTTAAGTACAAATAGTGGTTACGAGCTAGTTAAGTTCTTTTTCTTGATGACATTTGCTGCAGCTATCCCTGCTATCGTGTCTGGTGGTATAGCCGAACGTGCTCAATTTTACCCATTTTTAATTGCTTCAGGTTTAATTGTGGGTTTTGTTTATCCTTTCTTTGAAGGTATTATTTGGAATGGAAACTATGGTTTCCAAGCATGGCTAGAAGCCTCTTTTGGTGCTGGTTTTCATGATTTTGCCGGTTCTGTCGTAGTGCATGGTGTGGGCGGCTGGTTAGCATTGGTTGCAGTGATTCTATTGGGCTCACGTAATGGACGCTATAAGAACGGGAAGTTAAATGCATTTGCACCTTCTAATATTCCATTTTTAGCATTAGGTGCTTGGATATTGTGCATAGGATGGTTTGGATTTAATGTGATGTCAGCACAAGCGTTAGACGGCATTAGTGGTTTAGTTGCTGTCAATTCTTTGATGGCAATGGTGGGTGGTATTTTAACTACTATGTGGTTTGGTAAAAACGACCCAGGCTTCATTCACAATGGCCCTCTAGCAGGATTGGTAGCAGTTTGTGCTGGTTCCGATGTGATGCACCCAGTTGGTTCATTACTCGTTGGTGGGATTGCCGGTTGGTTATTTGTTTGGTTATTTACTGTAATGCAAAATAAAATTAAAGTCGATGACGTGCTCGGTGTTTGGCCTTTACATGGTGTCTGTGGCGCATGGGGCGGTATTGCAGCAGGTATATTTGGATTAGAGGCTCTAGGTGGACTGGGTGGCGTAGCGTTTATGTCTCAAGTAGTAGGTACTATTGCCGGGATCGCCGTTGCTCTAATTGGTGGATTTATTGTATATGGTGGTGTTAAACGAATCACAGGATTACGTTTATCGGAAGAAGATGAGTATAAAGGTGCTGATTTAGCCATCCATCGTATAGGTTCAACAAATACTGATAATGCTTGATAGATAATTAAAGCAAAGCTTTAAGAAATGTTATTTAAGCTTGTAAGGTAATACTTAATAGACAATGGGGTAAAAATGCCCCATTGTTGTTTGTAATGTGTAATTTCTGATGCCTGGTTTAATCTAGTGATTATTTGAAGGCAGTATTTTAGATATTAGATTCACGCAGATATGTCAGTTCCATAAGTACGATGCTTTGTGGCATATTTAGGCAACACTCATCCCTGCAACATAACCTGAACTCCAAGCCCATTGGAAATTGTAGCCACCTAGCCAACCAGTAACGTCAAGTACTTCACCAATGAAATAGAGGCCTTTATGGTCTTTTGCTTCCATTGTTTTAGATGAGAAATAGTCGGTATCTACTCCCCCTAAAGTTACCTCTGCTGTTCTATACCCCTCAGTACCATTTGGTTGAAGGTCCCAAGCATGAAATTGTTGAGCAATATTATCAAGTTGTTTGCCTTGATATTGTTTGAGTGGTTTATTCTCGATTTTGAAATAGGTAAATAAAGTTTGTACCATTCGCTTGGCATAAAACTCAGATAGGATAGTCGATAATAACGCATTAGGTTGTTCTGTCTGAGCTTGACGAAGGTAAGCTAGCATGTCGTGTTGCGGTAATAGATTAATCGCTACATGTTGTCCTGCTTGCCAATATGATGATATTTGTAATACAGCTGGCCCACTCATGCCGCGGTGAGTAAATAGTATGCCTTCGTTGAAAACCGTATTGTTACATTCTGCTGATGCTTCCACGCTAATACCAGACAGCTCAGCAAGTAACTCTTTATCATGCTCGTGGAGTGTGAACGGAACCAATGCAGCTCTGGTTGGTGTAACAGGGATCGCAAATTGTTCTGCAATTTGATAACCGAAAGGGGTAGCGCCAAGTTTTGGCATGGATAACCCACCGGTCGCTATAACTAAACTGGTACACGTGTATTCACCTTGACTGGTGTTTAGGTGATAGCCGTTGGCTGATTTTGAGACGGCTAAAATCTCACAATTTGTTTTAACTTGCGCCGCGACAGCAGCGCATTCATCCATCAATAATTTAACAATTTGCTTAGCTGAATCATCACAGAATAATTGGCCTAAAGTTTTCTCGTGATAAGCTATTTGGTGGCGGTTCACTAAGTCAATGAAATCCCATTGAGTATATTGGCTGAGTGCTGATTTTACAAAATGTGGATTGTTGCAGATAAAATTCTCATGAGCAGTGTACATATTGGTGAAGTTACAACGGCCACCGCCAGACATAATAATTTTACGGCCAACTTTTTTGGCATGATCAAGTACTAAGACATCTTTGCCACGTTGGCCTGCAGTTGCAGCACAAAATAGTCCTGCAGCACCTGCACCAATAATAATTACGTCTTTATGTTGCATTATTTTCTCATGTAAATAGAGCAATAAAAAAGGCCAGTAAAAACTGGCCCTATAAATAAACTGCGCTACGTTTTACGCGTCTACGCTGCCACAGAAACGATAACCTTCACCGTGAATAGTGACGATTAATTCTATTTCACCTGGCTCTGATTCAAAGTGTTTACGGATGCGACGAATAGTAACATCAACAGTTCTATCATTTGGACGTAATTCACGACCAGTCATTTCCATAATTAATTGTTCTCGAGTTAGAATTTTACCTGGATTGGATAAGAATAAGTGTAGAGCACGGAATTCACTACGTGGTAAACGGAACTCATTTTCTGCTGGAGAGATAAGGCTTCTACTATCACCATCTAGAGTCCATCCATTAAACTTAACACGGCTTGGTAAATCATCGTCGTCAGAATTATTATTCGTGCGAGTTAGTAAGTTACGAGCACGGATAGTTAGTTCACGAGGGTTAAATGGCTTAGTAAGGTAGTCATCAGCACCAATTTCCAATCCTAAAATGCGGTCAACATCATTATCACGACCGGTTAGAAAAATGAGTCCTACATTTTTTCTGTCACGTACTTCACGAGCCAAAATCAAACCGTTTTTGCCTGGTAAATTAATGTCCATGATCACTAAATTAATGTTGTTATTTTGGAAGAAGTCATGCATCTGTTCACCGTCTTCGGCTTCATATACATTATAGCCTTCAGCTTCAAACAAGCTCTTAAGTGTAGTTCTTGTGACGACTTCGTCTTCGACAATTAAAATGTTTGGAGTTTGCATGTTTTTTTACACTTTCTTAAGATTAATTCATAAACTAATTGAGATTTTAACAGAAAAAACGAAACTTTGTCACATTTCACACTAAAGTATTTCTATTACTTTAAAGCGATCTCGTATAAGTGCGCAAACTCTTCTGCTGCCTTATCCCATGTGAACTTTGTACGCATTGCTCGTTCTTGCATCAAACGATAAGTATCAGGCTGCTCTAAATACAACAAAATAGCACGACGAATACAGACTAATAATGCTTTAGGCGAAGGTTTATCGAAAGAAAACCCAGTTGCTTCTAGTGCATTTGTATCAATACCAATAACGGTGTCTTTTAGGCCACCCACTTCGCGAATAATGGGTAAAGTTCCATAAGCAAGAGAATACATTTGATTTAAACCACAAGGTTCAAATTCTGATGGCATAAGAAAAAAGTCAGAACCCGCTTCAACTAAATGGGCAAGTTCAGGCTTAAACCCTTCCAAAAAGGCAAATTTATCTGGATGAATTTGAGTAAAATCATGTAACTGCTGACAAACAGATGGCTCACCTGTGCCAACAATAACAATTTGTATATTGTGCTGCATAAGTTGGCTAAGTATGGGCATGATGTAGCCAAAACCTTTCTGTTGGGTTAGGCGACATACCATTCCAAATACCGGTACATCAGATATTTTAGGTAAGTTAAACTCTGTCTGTAACGCTTTTTTACAAGCATCTTTACCCGTCATGTTATCAATAGAGAAGTGCGCGGGAATATGTTTATCTGTTTCAGGGTTCCACTGAGTGTAGTCACAGCCATTAAGGATCCCTTGTAAATCTAACGAACGGTTTTGTAAAGCCAAATGCAGACCATGGCTGCCCAAGTCAGTAAGTAATTCTTGGGCGTATGTTGGGCTGACGGAGGTGATTTTGTCTGCATAGTGGATTCCCACTTTAAGCATGTTTATTTCGCCCAAATGGTCTAATAGAACCGCGTGATGGAATGGATTTAACTCGGCAATTTCATTGACGCGAAAGATCCCTTGGAATGCTGCATTGTGTATAGTAAGGATTGTTTTAGTATTCGCAAACAATCCAGGCATATGTGCTGAATGAGCTGCTATGGTATGTTGTTTGACAAAAAAAGGAGTAAGCGCAGTATGCCAATCGTTACAGTGAATAATATCTGGAATAAAATCTACAGCTTGTAGCACCTCGGTAACACTGTGGCTGAAAAATGCAAAACGTTGCCCATTGTCATTATAAGCCACATTGTTTTCAGCATATAAATCGTTGCGGTCAAAATACGCATGACCCACTAAATAAACAGGAATGTCTTGTAGGTTTGTTTTAAATAGTTTGAAAGCTGAATGTGTTGATGTTGTTGCAATATTTTCAAGTGGCGCTTGGCTTGCTAAAACGGTTTGGTAGCCTGGCATAATAATACAAACTTCATGTCCCATTGCCTGAAGAGCCAGAGGGAGTGCCTTTGCAACATCTGCTAAACCACCGGTTTTAATTATATCTTCGACTTCTGAAACAACAAACGCGATTTTCATAATAAGTATCTTTTATTTTTTTGAAAGTTATTTTGCTTTTACACTAGTATAAATCACAAATTTATTATTCTTTGCAACAGTATGTACATTAGTAAAGTGATTCTCAATAGCTTGAGCATAGTTTAGAAAACTATTTGCGACAATCAGTAACCGTCCTTGATTTACTAGGTGTGAATTTGCTTGAGCTAGGAATTCAGAAACGATCCCATAGTCAGTTCTTATCCCTGTGTGGAACGGTGGATTTGTAATAATGTGAGTAAAGTTACCTGCAACATTGCTAAGGCCATTACTAGCAACAACCTCTCCAGACAAATTGTTTGCGGCTAATGTCTTTTGCGCGCTATATAAAGCAAGTGCACTGACATCAGATAACACTAAGCGCACATTAGAGTATTGGACTCCAATAAAGGCTGCGATAACGCCAGCGCCACATGCAAAGTCTAAAATATCAGAGCCAATATCTGTAGGTAGATTTTCTAAGAGTAATTTGGTACCAGGATCTAGTGCGTCTTGGCTAAATACACTAGGTAGCCCACAGACCTCCCACTGGTGCTCACCTAGTTGGTAAGTTTGTTGGGTCAGATAATTATCAATATTGAAATTAGGTTTAGTTGTTTTCACAGTACCAACGAATAAACCACAATGTTTAGCTGAATCTACTTTATTTATATTCTCACAAACGGCACTAAGCTGTTTTACACAGCTTTTAATCCCAGATTTATTATGACCTACAATAAATATTTGCCCACCAGGTTTTAACACATGAGCTAAGTTATCCAAAAGCATAACCAGGTGCTTTTTCACCTTTGGCATGTAAATTACTGCACCATCAAAACTGGTATCAGTAATATGCGTGTTAAATTCATGGCGAGTAAAATCAGCGGCGTAGGCTTCTTCATAAATGTCATAAAACTGATGGAAACCTTTGACGTTAGCACCTAGCTCATAAAAAACAGCACTGTCCATTGGGTTAACAATGATCCAGTTACCTTCGCTAAAATATTCTTCGTTACGCAATAAAACTAAACTTTCAGATGTCATCATAAGGATTTGGCCGCAAAAATAATATCCCAAACACCGTGACCTAGTTTCTGTCCGCGCACTTCGAATTTGGTAATGGGTCGATAATCAGGACGCGGAACATATAAGCCGTCAGTCGCTGTATTGATAAAGTTGTCTTGGTTTTGCATGACTTCGATCATGTGTTCTGCATAGGGTTCCCAATCTGTAGCCATATGTAAGTGACCACCTTCGACAAGCTTAGCGTGGACTTTTTGGGCAAACTCATTTTGTACAATACGACGTTTGTGATGACGCTTTTTATGCCAAGGATCGGGGAAATAGAGTTGTAAGCGGTGTAGGCTTTTATCAGGAATACATTGTGCTAAAACTTCTACGGCGTCATGATCAAACACGCGTAGATTGGTAACGCCTGCGTCTTCAGCTTCTGCCAAACATGCGCCTACGCCAGGTTTATGCACTTCGATACCGATAAAGTTTAATTCAGGTGCATTTTGCGCCATTTCGACAAGAGATTTACCCATGCCAAAACCGATTTCTACAACGACTGGATTTGTATTACCAAAAACAGTTGTAAAATCCAACATTCCCATGTCTGTAGATAAGCCCATTTGGGCCCAATTATTCTCAATAGCACGGGTTTGGGCATTCGTCAGACGCCCTTCGCGTTTAACGAAACTTTTTACTTTGGAAATATAGACGCCAGCGGCGATAGCCTCTTCTTGGCTTTCAAAACGGTTCATGCAAATGCTCTTATTCTCTCAATGGTGCGTATTATCCTGTGTAAAGTGTAGAATGTAAAATAAGAAGTGTGCTGACTCATAAAAATTGTCGAAGAGGGGGGCTAAACCTCTCAAGAATATTTGCGAGTTGGCTGAATACAAACTAAATAAAGAGATATTAACCAAAGATGGCTTTTGATTTCGCACAAGCAGTACTAGCATGGTTTGATGAACATGGACGTAAGGATTTACCTTGGCAGAAAAATATCAGTAAATATTCGGTTTGGATATCGGAAATAATGCTTCAACAAACGCAAGTAAAGACGGTCATTCCATTTTATGAGCGATTCATGAGGAGTTTTCCAGATGTTATTGCATTAGCTGATGCGCCCCAAGAAGATGTACTGCATCATTGGACTGGTTTAGGATACTACGCTAGGGCGCGTAACTTACATAAAGCCGCACAAAAGATCAGAGACGAACATGCGGGTAATTTCCCTAGTGATTTTGTTGATGTTTTGGCGTTGCCTGGGGTGGGACGCTCGACAGCAAGTGCTATTTTATCTATTGCTGAGCGTCAACGCTTGGCTATTTTAGATGGTAACGTAAAACGTGTTCTAGCTCGTTTTTTTGCAGTGGAAGGCTGGCCCGGAAATAAAAAAATAGAAGAAGAGATGTGGTTGTTAGCAGAAAGTTTACTGCCTAAAGAACGAATTAACGATTATACTCAGGTCATGATGGATTTAGGGGCAACTTTATGTACTCGCAGTCGTCCATCCTGCGAGATTTGCCCGATACAAACGCATTGTTTAGCTTACACACAAGGTCGCCAGACTGAGTTACCCCATAAAAAACCTAAAAAAGATGTACCACATAAATATGTTACGGTTTTAATTCCTTATTATGCCGGCCGTGCTTGGATGAAAAAACGTATTGATGAAGGTATTTGGGGAGGTTTGTGGTGGTTTGAGGATATGCGCAGTCTGCGTCATGATAAACAAGCTGATAATGCCAACACAGCAGTTTCAGAAGTTAATCTCAATGAGTTCTCTTTAGCGCCTCATCCCTTAAGTGAAATGACTACAGATCTGGAACAAATGAATCTAGAGTATCGTGCCAGTATCCTGCGCTGGATAGCTCAATGGGGAGCGCAAAGTTTTAAATATCGTGAACTTAAAACTTTTAAACACACTTTTTCCCATTTTCATTTACACATCAGCCCTGTCATCATAGAGCTAGATACGTTAAAATCCGTTGCGGAAAATACTTCTCAAGCACGCTGGGTAGATATCTCTAATCCTGACGCCTTGGGTTATTCGGCACCCGCCAAAATTATTTTGCAACACATGCAAGACTTATAAAAGGAAATACTCATGGCAAGAACAGTCCAATGTGTGAGATTGAACAAAGAAGCAGATGGTCTTGATTTTCAATTATACCCAGGTGAGTTAGGTAAACGTATCTTTGACTCTATTTCCAAAGAAGCGTTTGCTGAGTGGCAAAAGAAACAAACAATGCTGATCAACGAACACAAATTAAATATGATGGAACCGACAGCTAGAAAATTCTTGGAAGAACAAATGGAAGCATATTTATTCGAAGGTAAAGAGCCTGATATTGAAGGATACACGCCAGAGGCGAAATAAATTGCTGGCGCAAACCCGCATAAAATAGCGTAATTAGGTCGTTTTTGTGCATTAACTAAGCGAACGATAAATTAATGCATAAAAACGGTTGACACAAATCTGAAAAAAACGTTTAATACGCACCCTCGAAACACAAGTTTCGAATGCCTTTTGCCTCGATAGCTCAGTTGGTAGAGCAGCGGATTGAAAATCCGCGTGTCGGTGGTTCGATCCCGCCTCGAGGCACCATTCCCTTTATACTAGCCTAAGTAAAATCAATCAGTTACACTTAATTTGTAGTGTCACATTTAGTGTCACAAATGCAGGGTGTTTGTATGGCTAAAAACTATCTTCAACAACGCGGTAAAATGAAAACGTGGAGTTACCGTAGACGTATCCCAGTCCATGTTCAGCCCGTATTTGGCTCAACAATACTCACTCTATCCATGAAGACTCAAGATAAAGGCATTGCCACCATGAGGGCAAATGCTATCTCTAAGCAATTCGATAGAAATGTCAGGCTAGCTGAAGCAGGTAAGCCAACAGAGGATTGGCAGATTGAGCTAAAGCATACCACCTTAACCAGAACCGAAATGGCCCATGAGTTACTCAGTAAGATTGGTGGGGTAGTACTTGGCCACTATAATCTTTCAGAATACGAAGGGTATTATGATGAAGCCATTGCAAAATTAGAAGAGCTTGGAGTAAAGCCAGAGCGCTTTGATTCGGAGGGTCGATATAACCATACAAATATCTCAACACAGGTCAAAGATGCCATTGATTTAATTAAGGGGAATAAAATAGATGAAAACCCCACCTTATCTTCTGCATTGAACATTTACCTTAAGTATAAAGGAAGGGAGGGAGATAAAGCATTTAGAAAGAACCCTGATTACGCGGTTAATAGTTTTATTAACCAGTTTGGAGATATGCCACTTAGGCAGATAAGGCGTATCAATGCCATCGAATATAAAGATAATTTGCTTGCAGGAGGAAGCGCACCGGGCACTGTTAAGCGTAAACTAAATGCAATAAGAGCAATCGTCTCAACAGTTAATGATATCTTAGAGATGAACATAGCGAACCCATTTAATCGTATTCCTATAGAGGTACCCGAATCAGAACACATCCCCCTCAATCAGTTAACTTGGGAATCAATACTTACTCACCCATCTCCCAAAGACCATGTGCATTTAATGACGCTGATGCTAGTGAATACCGGATGTAGAATTGCTGAAGTGGCGGGCTTGTTGTTAGATGATGTTCATCTGGATGAAGACATACCACATATAAAGATACAACCTCATCCTCACAGGTCACTCAAGACTAAAACATCCTTGAGAACCATTCCGCTGACTGGTATATCATTGATTGCTGCAAGACTACTTGTGACAGATGCGCTAAAGGCTAGGTCTAAACACTTAATTAGACAGTACAATAAAACAGACAAAGCAAACGGCAACTCAGCATCCGCTGCAATTAAGAAGCGTTTCGGTGTTACCTCGCACACTTTTAGACACGAGTTAATATCAAGACTTAGAGACGCTGAATGCCCAACCGATATTCAAAGCTTTATCACGGGGCACTCAATAAGCACCTCATCTAAGCATTATGGGGATAAACACCAGCTACCTGCCAAACATAGATGGCTGCTTAAAGTCGCTTTGGATTCGTCAAATGACTAGTTGCATAGTTTTAGCGGGATTTACTTTTATGGATAAGTACTTATGATTGGTAGTATGTTGATTGTTTCTGTGAGTCTCCTATGAACGACCAGAGATTTGATTGGCCCCCGGTATTAAAAGCCCCATTCATTCAAGAGTTGGTTCATAAGCTGTTTCCAGAAGTTGGACCTAAGCATAAAAGAAAGAATGTACAAAAGGCATTTGTTGATAATAAAGAAGTTGCCACGGCTATCATTTCATCTCTTTATCAAGCTTATTATTCCATAGGCGCTCCTAATACAGTAAGCATACCTGGGAAAAATAGTATGTATAAGCTTGAGCATCAAACTAAAATACCATTTTCAAGAACTAGGGTAGACGAGGTGAAAGTCCGACTAGTTGAGCTTGATTGGATAACAATAACCGACGCAGTAATTAACGAAAAATACACTCGAATTGCAGCTAAAGGAGAGCTGCTCGAGAAGTTTGATGAAGTTGGTTTGGTCTGGTTTCCACAAAGACCTTTGCCGCGTTACAGAAGTTTATTGATGAGAGATGTAAAGCGGCATAGCAGCGGAAGAATCAAGCGAGACCCAAAGACTAAGGAATCTGAAAAGTTCTGGGTTGATGTAGAGCAGACTCAAGATGTTTTAAGAATGCAAGAAAATCTCTATCAGATTAACACCTTCCTATCTAATCAATGCATCACCCTTGACCTTAATGATGCGCAGCTATACCAGTTGCTGGATGAAGTCAGAAGCAAAGATAAGGGTGAAAAGTTAGTAAACTTAAGACGAACTCAGCTTGTTAGGATATTTTCCAGGGGCACTCTAGATAAAGGCGGAAGGTTTTACAGAGGTTGGTGGCAAGACATCCCATCAATACACAGACCACACATAAGAATCAACGGCAAGAAGACTATTGAAGTTGATTACTCAGGAATGCACCTAAATATGCTCTATGCTTTACGTAATATTGAATACCCTCAAGGTAAAGACCCTTATGATTTAGGTTTGCAAGATTGGATGGGTAAAGAAGACTCTAGACGTAAAGTAATAAAGAAAGCATTTAATGCAATTCTTAATGATGAAGAGGGAACATATAAGCTGGAGGAGGAAGACGAAGTACTACTTGGCTTATCTAATGACGAGTTCCATCAGAAACTTAAAGATACTCACCCTAGAATATACCAAGAGATTCAGACTGATATAGGGTTAAGGCTGCAAAAGCTAGACTCTGATATTGCTGAAGAGGTATTACTACAACTAGCATCTTTATCCATTCCATGCCTTCCAGTTCATGATTCCTTTATTGTTACCGCTAGCAATGAGCTTCTACTCATAGATTTACTAAAGAAGACCTTTCGAAAACGCATAGGAGTGGATATCAAGGTAGATGTTGATGTAGTTAAGTCAAGGGAGTCTTTCGGTGTTCCTAATGAATCTATTAGGGCTATAGATGCCCAAGAGGTTATATACTCTGGGGGTAGACTATGGGAGAAGGTAGTAAGTGGCGATATTAGCCTTATGGATAACTACTTAAGGAGTTATGAGATATTCCAGAGGTTACCTTAAGGTATCCTCTAGCCCCCCTCCCCATTACGGGAACAATCTTAGAATTCTTATGAGCACAACTCCAACACAACTCCAATCTCACATACTAGATAAGAGATGTAGTTAACAAGCCAATAAGGATGATAGAGCTTCAGCACTCTCTCAAGGCGCCTGAATGATCCCTGGGACGCCTCAATGAAAAAAGATTCAGAATTCACCACAATTGAAATAAAAACCTCTCGGAGGGCTTTATAGAGACTTTAGGAAGGCAAAAGGCAATTTGAGTTTGGATTTAATTATGGACTGCCCCCACTTTTTATGACACTCAGCAACCTCAATTTGAGGCTTGTTCAAACTGTTCTGGACTGATACCACCTAGATAGGTATGTCGTCTTATTTTATTGTAGAACATTTCGATGTAATCGAAAATGTCCGCTCTCGCTAAGTCACGAGTTTTGAAGATACGTTTTTTAATACGCTCTTTTTTTAAACTGCTAAAAAAAGATTCTGCGACTGCATTGTCCCAGCAATTTCCTTTTCGGCTCATGCTTGGTATCAAGTTATGTTCTCGACAAAACCGGTGCCACTCATCGCTGCCATACTGTGAGCCTTGATCAGAATGCACCAACACCTTAGTTTTTGGTTTCCTGCGCCATACAGCCATTAATAACGCGTCAATAACGATTTCTTTGGCAAGTGTTGGTTTCATTGACCACCCCACGATATTTCTAGAATAGAGATCAATCACGACTGCTAAATACAACCAACCCTGCCATGTCCTTATATAAGTAATGTCAGTGACCCAAGCTTCATTAGGGTGAGCGACATCAAAAACTCTTTTTAGGTGATTGGGGGTAACAATTGAAGGCCTACCGTAGCCATATTTATGAACTTTATAACCTCGAATAGCTTTTATGTTATGCTGCTTCATGATTTTAAGTACACGATTCGGTCCAATTAACTCGCCAGTTTCACGAAGATCTAAATAAATTCTGCGATATCCATAAATACGATGACTCGCTTCATACGAATCTTTTATTACTCGAGATAGTCGCAAATCATCGATTTCCCTATCCGATAAGGGCTTATGTAGCCATGCATAATAACCTGATGGGTGAACCTTAAGGACACGACACATCACCCTAATCCTAAACTGAATTCGGTTATCGTTTATAAATTGGTACTTTACTCGGGTTGACTTGCAAAGTACCTTGCGGCCTTTTTTAGAATATCTCTCTCTTCTTCAGTTCTTTGGAGTTGAGACCTTAACCGAAGAATTTCTTTCTTCGCATCAAGTAATTCATTCTCCTTTTGAGCTGAACTGTCAGGTTTACAAGCCTTTACCCACTTATAAAGACTGTGTTGGGAAATACCTAAATTCTTGGCAACATCAGCAACGTGATGACCGCGCTCAATAACTTGACGCACTGCTTCATCTTTAAATTCAGGACTGTATCTTTGATTGCTCATAATTTTTCTCCTATGCAAAAATAAGAGCCTAAGAGTGTCTATAAATCTGGGTGCAGTCCACATTCTACTGCCACTTATAACCTAGGCGTTCTTTATGCTAATGGGCAAGGAGTCCCAAAAGACTACAGGTACACTAATGCTTTATACTTGCTAAGTGGTGAGAAGGGTTCTATATCAAGATACAAAAACGAATTAAATGAAACTCAGCTAGCAATAAGCAATTCACTATATCAAGAATGCAAGGTTAAGCGTAGTGATTGCCTTCTATTAAAGGCGTCTCAAATTGATAGTGATTATCTAAAAAAAGAGTTCAGGAAATATTATTCAACACCCCCATTTCTTCAGTTTGAAAAAGCAGCGTTGAAACATTCACTTAATAAATATGAGTTGAAACAATTTAACTGTAAAAAAAGGTTTTTTGGTGGATATAAGTGTAAAAGAGATAAAAAGCATTATAATGGCGCTGAGGAAAGAATGGAAATGACCTTGGATAGTGATGCTAGTCTGGATTTCCTGACTGCTGATATCTTTCTACCGGATGAATTAAATAAAAAATTTAATAGCTTGCCTGGAATAACAGCTTATCAAGTTTATAGCTTAATGGCTTCTGAGTGGAATAAAAAGAGTTCTAATGGTGAATATGGCGCAAGTAAAAAAGGAATTAAGTATAAATTAGACTTATAGGATAGCTCTCAAAACTAAACATATTGTCACGTTCTTGCAAAAATCTACTTGAATAAACCAAATCTTATGCTATTATACTGGTATGACCACCTTTTGTAGGTCATTAAAAGTCCTAAATTAAAAATTTTTAGGCTGATACAAGGGTAGTTAGACTCTTGAGAATATCATCTGCGCCATTCGGATAAAGCTAAGCTAACATTCGAGTCAATTAGACTCCTCACCAAACTTACAGCTCTACTTCAAAGGGATTATCGCTCTCATAATGCTTTGTTGTGTCGCTCTTCAAACCCAAGTCCTAGATTAAAAACTTCTAGGCTAGCAATTTATTAATGTTATTTAGCAGGTTTCATTAGTACGCTATCTGGCCCATTTGGATTATGCCCGGCTGCTGTATTAAAAGTTAAATTTGTACATATAAACAGCTCAATCTTGATATATAGCTGTGAGATTTAGGTCTATAGGCCGAGTAGCATGTGCAGATTTATACATTAATGAGGAAATTTAATGTTTAATTTATTCAAAAATAGCAATGACCTTTTAAAACTCAACAAATATTTATTAGATGACTTATATTTTTACACTTTAGGTTGGTTTTATGGTTATCCACCATGCTGTACTCTTTACTTTATTGAAAGGCACAATTCCTTTAATGACCAATTCGAAGAAGATTTGATTACCGAGTTGTATCCAGTGAATAAAGTAGTCCAAGGGACTGGTTTTGTTCCTTGTCAACATTGCCAAGATAATCATACATTATCAAGCCTAAGCCATTATATTGAAGAAAATAGGCATCCAGAATGCTTACCTTTAAATGAGCTATATGCAGAAGATTCGTTACATGATTACGTTGAAAAAAAGTATAAAGGTGACTTAAACGAACTCGCAATTGAGTTTCTAATGGATATAACAAAAAATCAAGGCGTAGATGACTTCATTCAAAAAGTGAAAGAAGCAAAGAAAAAAATAGAAGCTTATAATTCTATAGATATCTTTTAATAAAATTGGGCTTTCAGATGGTTAGATTAGCTTATCTGAAAGTCCTTATTCAGATTAGCCATTCCCCCATCTTAAAATAAACTAAAGTGTCGATTTTATGTGAACTCTTGTACTAAAAGTATTTATAATACATATAATAGATTCTTAATATAAAAGTCGATACCCTCTCATGGGTTCTGTATACCCCTTGGAGGGCTTTATTCAATCAAGCCAAGCACTAAGGGCGGGTGACGCAAATGCCCTTCAGAGGGCGTTAGAGGAGCTCTCATGTGGTTAGGCGAACTGACTATCTTGCAAGTTGCGATTCGGCTTCTTCATTATTCGACAATCACAGACGGATGCAAAACCAATTTGGGCAATGCTTCACTGTCCATCCATAAGCCACCCGTCTGTTCAAAAGATACAAGATACTCGATTAATTTTGCTTCATCCATATCAAAAACAAAAAAACTCGGCTCTTGCCATTGTCCGTCTTGTGACATACCAACCCCATTAAATAGCTCAAAGCCATCTTGCTTAAGTCTCTTAAATAGACGTTCCTGGTATTTAACATTATTTGCATTATCGTTTTGTTTGCTAAAGGGATTATATGCAGTAATGACACCAAGGCTATTGATGGACTCAGTGGCGAAAATGTCCTGCCAATATTGAGAAAAACGGCCAAATTGCAAAGGACTGCCTGGATGCTGGTCGCAGATGAAAAGCGTCTCAAAATAAGGCTCTAATAGTTCTGCCGGAAGTCTATTTTTATAGTTTTCAACAAACTGATGTTTAATGAGTGCCTCATGATAAATTTTATATTTGTTGGCATCTTTCATCGCTACAAAGACGTCCATGTCGTAATTCGACGCATTTAGCGCGTTGGCAACCGTTTCAATGGATATCTGCGCAGCTTTTTTAATGGGGAAACGATACACGCCTGTCGATATTGGCGGGATGACAATGGATTTGAGACTGTTTTCTATAGCCACTTCAATAATGGATTGATGGGTGAGGGCAAGTAGCTCTGCTTCACCACGTTTGCCATCAAGGTATCTTGGTCCACACGCGTGAATGATATATTCACATATTGGCGATAACTTAAAACTCGGTGAAATGACAGCACTGCCATATTCTTGTTTGCCGATTGTTTTACAGTAATCCTCGAGTTCATTGCCAGCATTTTTGTGAATGACACCACAAATGCCCGAGCCTGCAAGTAAAGAGACGTTGGCTGAATTGACGATGGCATCAACATCTAAAGTAAATAAACTTTGGTTAACTACTTTAATCATAACAAGCTCGTAAAACGTTCTTCGATAGACTTTTTATCTCCTTCATCAGTCAAAATGTGTTGGTATGAATCGTACATTAAGTTAACTAGCTTTGATTCAATGTCTGAGCTTGTGTATAAATCGAACTCGTCCTCTCCCTCTTCATAGCTTATTTTATTGTATTCTGAACCATCAAATTCATAAATACGGCCATAAACAGTAGAATTTCCACTTGTTGCGCGTTCATAAATACATCCCGCTCTAGCTACATCTACAAAATGAAGTTTCTTATCTGGGGTAAAGTAATAAGCCACTTCCATCCACAGATTTATTTTACTTTTGCAACTCGGTGATGAAAAACCTATCGCTTGGGTTATAAGTACTCACTGCAGCCCCGTTTTTAAAAAACCAATATTCCCAATCATTCCATTGAATAGACGAACCAAGAGTCTGTTTCAAGCTTTTAGCAACCTCTTTACCGGTCAAATTCACATAGACATGTATTTCAGAAATTGTTTTTGCTTCATTATTTGACAGATAGACAACAAACTTAGGACCTAGATAGGGTAGGCTGTCATCTGAGTGTTTTTTGCTAATAACGGGCTGATTTAAAAAAGTAAGGCCATTTAGGCTCTCTTGATAAAGGAAGTATGAGATATAAGCGCACTCAAATCCTAAGTTTTCGAATTCTTGTGCAGAATAGTCAAATTTAATTTTTTAAAACCATTTTAATTGTAGCCTTTTATTTATCGGGACGTATATAATTGTCACCCTAAAATAGTTTTTAAGGTAGTGTTATGAAGTCATTGGTTGGCAGAGTATTAATAAGCGTGTTAGCGCTATTTTTTTTAATAGGTCAAGTAAACGCAGCGACAAATGCACGAGCGGAATTTACCTATGGTATTGTCGGTGAATATACTAATAATGCTCATCAACCTAAAAATATACAAACCTTATCTTCATTATCTATATCAAAAATTACCCTTGTAGCTGATACTGACGACGGAACATTTGGTGGTAGCACGCAAGGAAATGATACTGATGTCATCGCAACAATTACTTATACGGACGACACAACAGAAACTTTCAGCGCAGCAATTAATTGGCGAGAGAATGATAATGATGGTACGCATGCCATTGGCATTATTTTAGCTCCTGGTGAAACAACTAATGATGGTTATTCGCTTACAAACGGTTATGATAAAACGTATTTACTAAGATTATCAGGTTCGATAAAAACATACACAAATGACAAGTCTGCTCAAGGAAACGCAGCAACTGGGCAGTTGTCAGCAATAATGGAGGAACTAAATACCGAAGCCGCTACCCAAGGTAGCGCTGGCGGAACATTTGATCCGAGCAAAGTGACCATTACGGCAAACCCAACTAGTGTCGTAGCAGATGGCTCAACTACGTCGACAGTGACGGTGCAGATGAAAAATAGCGCTGGTAATAATATCGCAGCGACGGGCGAAACGGTGACCCTCAGCTCGACGTTAGGTATATTAAGCTCGGTCACGGATAATAATGATGGTACTTATACGGCGACCATAACGTCCAACACAGCTGGGTCGGCAACGATTTCTGGTGCCGTTGGCGGTTCGTCGATTTCGGATACCGCCGGGGTGACGTTTACGTCTTTATCAACACCAACGTATTCGATTGCTGGGACTGTGACCAGAGGTAACAGTAGTAATGGTATCGCAAATGTAACCGTCAATCTTTATGCGGCAACGGATACCTCATTTAGCACTATCCTCCAGAGCGATACAACAGATAACAATGGTGATTATGCCTTTACCGGCGTGGTCGATGGCGCTTACAGCGTTGAGTTTGTTTCCACTACATCGAGTAAGTTTAAAGCGAAAACCAATAATGGTAAAAACGGCTCTAATAGCAGCGCCTCTTCGAAAGATGTGAATAAAGTCGAAAGTATTGTTGTTAACGGCAGTAATTTAGATGATGTTGATGCTATCCTGATTGACCCCGCGGGTGTTATTTATGACTCATCAACACGCAGTGCGGTATCTGGTGCGGTGGTCAAATTCTATTATGATAATAACGGCACTCAAACCATCGTTCCTGATAGTTGGCTTGACCAAGATGCTGGTGGTCCAAACACGCAAACAACGGCTAGTGATGGTATTTACTCATTTGTTTTGAATGGTAATGCGCCAACCACCACAACGACGTATACGATTGACGTGACTCCTCCAAATGGTTACACATTTGAAAGCACAATAATCCCACAAACATCTGCTAGTCCATATGACCCAGGTCTTGGGGGGGGGATTGTCGAAATACAACCCCAAACAACAGCACCTCAAGATGGTGAACTTACAACTTATTATCTTAACTTTGATTTGGTTATTGGCACTAACCTAGCTACTAGTAGTAATGGTGTTATCAATAACCATATCCCGATTGATCCTGTTCCTAATCAAGCGCCAAATGCGACTGCACAATCAGCTTTAGCGGTCAGTTTTAATACACCTTTAACCATTACTTTATCAGGCACTGATGCGGATAGTGACCCTTTGACTTATGCAATTGCTTCACAACCAAGTAACGGTTCGTTGTCAGCTATTACTAATACTAATGAAGTGACTTACACACCGGGTCCTAATTATTCTGGTAATGATAGTTTTACTTTTACCGTGACTGATGCAACTGGCTCAAATACAACATCAAGTGCTGCGACAATTACTTTAGTCGTTGCAAGTTCAAATAATGTTATTGCCTCTGCTGAATTTACTTGTGGTGTTGTAGGTGAATACACCACTGGAGGTCCAGCACAACAACTGACTCGTATTGAAACCTTTAATAACCTTAATATTGATAGCGTTACACTAGAGCCGATCAGTACCGATGGTACATTTGCCGGTACGCAAGGTAATGATTATGCAGTATTTGCGACAGTTAATTTTAGTGATAACAGTTCAGAAACGTTTCAAGGTGCGGTTAATTGGCGTGAGGGTAATACCAATGCCATAGGTATCATTACCACGGAATCAGTTAATGATGGCTTTACGCTTACTGCAGGTTCAAGCAAAACTTATTTACTATGTTTAGATGATGCACCTGCAGCTAACGTTAATTACCAAACTGTTAGTGACATCAATGGTAATGCTGCTAGCGCTGGCACATTGACAGAGGTAGATGGACAAGCAGAACAGCAGGGTACAGCTGGTGGTGTGCTTGATTTAACCAATACAACAATTACTGCAAATCCAACCTCTGTTGTGGCAGATGGTTCAACGACATCCACAATTACTGTGTCCATAAAAGATTCATCAGGTAAAGAACTCAATGCTTTTGGAAAAACGGTTGTATTGACTACTGATTTCGGTACTTTATCAACAGTTACTGATAATGGTGATGGGACATATACTGCGACCATCACATCATCCTCTGTTGGTGTAGCGACTATCTCAGGTACAGTTGATGGTTTGGCTATTACTGATACGGCAACGGTTACATTTACTGCGATTCCATCCAGTAATACTGCACCGGTTGCGACACCACAAAGTGTGACGACGCCGGAAGATACGGCGAAAGTGATAACGTTGGCGGGTACGGATGCCGACGGTGATAGCTTGACATATACCAGCGTGAGCACACCGAGTAACGG
>Ga0209961_1000027_pt1 | contig 58557 bp, 47 predicted proteins | sample SalPonA_B_H2O_MG_FD_185719 | JGI IMG/M metagenome (GOLD analysis project Ga0209961, IMG submission 185719) | Water microbial communities from South San Francisco under conditions of wetland restoration - Salt Pond MetaG R2A_B_H2O_MG (SPAdes)... | ecosystem: Environmental > Aquatic > Non-marine... | reverse complement strand
AATCTTTCTGGTGGCGCAGGCTATGATACCTTGGACGTCAGAGGCAAAGCTGTTGTCGGCGATCGACTTGCGGGTGGTAGTGATATTGATACTTTGTTGGTGGAAGATGGGCAGAATTTGTCCGGTGCCACGATAACCGGTATCGAAAAAATTAAAGGTACTGGCACTATTAGTATGTACCTTAGCCAATTGGCAGGTGTGACGACGCTTGATGGAGTTTCTGTTCAACTGTTGGATGATGACAATTCAATTACTTTGCCATCTATATCATTAGTAAATAATGCAAAGATATTACTTTCTAATCTAGATACTGAGCTTTTAGTTTCAAAGGGCGTTGTAGGCACGCCTGACGGTGACACCATTATTGGCAGTTCAATTGACGATACCATTTATGGTGGTCGAGGCTCTGATATTATTTCAGGTGGTGTTGGCAATGACACTTTGTACTCTGGCAAGGGGGTAAACACTCTTACTGGTGGTGACGGTGATGACACAATAGTTCTTAATCCATTTTCTACTTCAATCTCTGGGCAATCTTTGAGTGGCGATATTATTGATGGGGGGATGGGTAGTGATAATTTGATTCTTGATTTTGGTGTAAATGATAATATTTACAAAATAATTGATGGAACAGTTACTAATGTTGAAGCTTTAAAGGTAACTGGATCAAGCTCTTATAGCCATTTATATATCACCAATGATGTCTTAACTAAATTAGATACCTTTGAATTTGATCAGAGATATCTTCATGTATCTGCTGAAGATTATGCTGATTTTTCTATTAGTAACTTAGTGTTGTCAGAATCAAATGAAGTTTTCTTATACTTAAAAGGTCAATTCGGTACCATTGATTTAAGTGATAAAACTTTTTCGAATGCTGTCTATTTTGAAACGTACAGTGGCTATTATCAAACAACTGTTGAATTTGATCAGTTGATAGGATCTGACCTCAACGACACAATTTATGTCAATGATTATGACATGGATGTAAAATTGAACGATGGTGACGACAGGCTCTATATTTATTCTGGAGGTGTTTTTTCAGGAAGCATTGATGGAGGTGCAGGGTCAGATACATTAGATTTAAGTCGTGCTGGTCAATATTATGATAGGCCCTGGGCCAATAATGGTGTGGTTGATATTTCTGGTCTTAGTATTTCGAACGTCGAAAATATTTATTTCGGCAATTCGAAATTGATCGTATCAAAACAACAAGCGGATACTCTTAGTTTTGATGGGACGGGTTCGTTATTTACAACAATTGATAATGTTCTTTATGGCACTGATCAGAGCGATACTTTTTACGGTTTTTGGAATGTTGATTTTGAAGGAGGCAAAGGCGACGATACTGTAAATTATGCCAATACTGTCATTTTCTCAGGTAACTTTGCGGATTACGACATTACACGCTCAAGTAGCACCTTAACCGTTCAGCATGCTCGCGGGGAAATGACCGACGGTACGGATACGCTAGTCGGTGTGCAGTATCTTAGATTCGCCGATACGCCCGCAGGGCAGGATCTTCAATATGATGATGCGCCAGACTCACCTTCTTATTTCATCGGATCGAATGCTGCGAACTTTAGTCGTTTGAATCAAATCGAATACGGTAAAAAGGTAAGCGCGTCAAAAGATTACAGTTCTGACCAAGATGTATTTGCGATAACCCTGGTACCCAATTCTCCCATTTTTATTGATGCTTCTACACCTAATGGAAGCACCATTTTTTTCTACATGTACGATGCAGTCTCTGGGCAGCAAATAAATTTTGAGTCTTTAGTTCGTGGCAACAGATATTCCTACTACAGGAATTCATATAGTGCATCTGATAAATGGTTGCCAGTAATATATAAAGATGACCAATGGGTACCCTATGAGGGCGGTAATGTTGTTTTAAGGACTGAAATTAGCGGCATCAACATTGAAGATTACGCCTTTACCATTAACTACCTTGATGACTATGCAGGAAGTGTCGATACCCTCGGCAAAATGAACGCTCAAGAGGGTATTATTCGCGGTTATGTCGGCGATATTGCTGATCAAGACTGGATTCGCACTGAGCTGATTGCTGGTACGAAGTATGAATTTCGTTTGACTGGTGTGTCGTCGGGTGGTGGATCATTGACGGACCCATTGCTTAAGTTGCTTAATGCTAATGGTGTAGTTGTTGAAAATGGTATAGCGTCGCCCGATGATGTGGCCGGTACCGACGATGCTATTATTTTTAGGCCTACTGAATCTGGTACTTTCTACCTTTCTGTTGCTGATGTCGGTGGTGTGAATAAAGGGTCTTGGACACTGACTCAAAATTCTCTTGATACCATTGCAGGCAATATCTCCACCACTGAGCGTATTGAATGGACTTCTGGTGGTGCTTTCCGTGTTGATTCAGAAATTAACGAATTAACTGATCACGATTGGTTCAAGGTGTGGCTGGATAAAGGCGTCACCTATGAATTTAATATGGATGGCACCAGCTTAGGCGGTACGTTGCAAGATCCTCAATTAACACTGCGTTCGGTCACCGGTATATTGGTAGCGCAAGACGATAACAGTGGTACAGGTACTGATGCGATTATTTATTATTCAGCCCCTGAGTCAGGTTGGTATTTCTTGGATGCTGGTGCATCCGGTAATGGCTATAAAGGCACCTATTCTGTTCGTGGTTCTTCATTGCAGGATGATTTCTCAAATGATGTTCTTACCACGGGTGTGGTTGAGCTTGATGTGCCGCTCAATGGATTGGTTTCCTACATCGGTGACAGTGACTGGGTTAAAGTTGGACTAAGCGCTGGTAAGACGTATGTCATTAGTCTGACAGGGGATATTAGTGACGGCGTTCAGCTTGATCCGTTAACCGATCCACTGCTATTTATTCGAAGCGCAGATGGTTCTGTATTACTGCGTGCTGATGACTTTGGTAGCACCTTAAATGCACAGGCTTACTTTACTCCAGAAGAAGATGGCCTCTATTACATTGAATCACGCAGTGCTTTCCGTTTTGATATTGGCGCTTATCAGTTAGATGTGACCCTTGCGCCACCAGATGACCATGGTTCCTTGCTTGATGATAGTGCCACTACATTAACCTTTGGCGCTGATAATGCTGTTAACTCCTCAGGAAGCATTGGTATTCCGGGCGATAAAGACGTGTTTAGCATGACGTTTGAGTCAGGTAAGGTCTATCAAATAGAACTCTCTGGTCAGGCAAGCAATAAAGGGACTTTGATTGACCCTATTGTCCGTATATTTGATGCCAATGGTAATTTGGTCGATTGGGACAATAATGGTGGTCTGGGTAATGATGCATCCTTTTATTTTGTCCCCCCCTCAGCAGGTGATTACTTTATTGAAGTCGCAGCTAAAGACAATAAGTCAATGGGTACCTTCCAGCTAGACGTTGCGGAACGCAATCTGCCTCCAGATGATGCAGGTAATGATACGGGTACCACAAATACACTTACTCCGGGTGAAATTTTCCAAGGTAATTTGTTAACTCACGGCGATGAGGATTGGTTTGCTATCGATCTTGTGGCGGGTAAAAACTATGTCTTTAGGGCCAAAGCTTCGCATAGTGGTAATGGAACTTTAGAGGATCCTGTGCTTGAGCTGCGTGCTGCGGATGGCACCGTGGTGAAATCAGTTGACAATATGTTAACAAGTAATGAGCCAGCATTCCCATACACGCCATCGGCCTCAGGTAAGTTTTATTTGGTTGTTAAAGCTGCAAATCCTGATACGGATACAGGCTCATACACGTTAATTACTCGTGCACCGGATGATCATGGCAGTACTAAAGCTTCTGCCACAGCTATTACGTTGAATGAGACGATTGAGGGTGGTATCCAATGGAATGACGGCGAGTTTGGGGTACGTGCCTATGATTCCGTTGGCTTGGCTAATGACTTTGACGAAGATTGGTTTAGCTTTACTGCCGTTGCAGGTCAAATTCTTACATTTAGTGCTGAGATTGCTGACGGTTCGGCACTAAGTCGTCCTTTAGTGGAAATTGTTGACGCGCAAGGCAGAAGTTTGGCATTGGGGGATGGTTTAGAAACTAATAATGGCCTTGCGGCGGCTACTTTCAAAGCAGCAGCAGATAGTACTTACTACGCTCGCCTAATCGATGGCGCGGGAGCAACAGGCAACTACACCGTTAGTCTTACTGAAGGTGATGCTAGTGATGAAGATAGTGGCGGGCCTCAGCAAATGTATTTTGCTACTGCTAATGGTATTACCGTAAGTGAGGTAACTGGTGTTATTGGGTTGGCTGGTGACACAGATAGCTTTGAAGTTACCTTACAAGAGGGTCATAGCTATAGAATTGAAACGGTAGCCGTTCGTGACGGTGTAGTAGCACCACTTCCTTCTGCCGATTTAAATATGACGTGGAAGCCAAATGATTCAGGTACTCAAGTTGGTGGTGTTACCGGTCAATGGACAGACAATGGCGATGGTACTTTCACTTTGGCGTTGTATGTGAGTGATGCCATCAAAGCTAATTGGGTTGATGGTATTGAAGCAGTTGATGTTACGGTAAATTATGATACTACCGTTATGGGCTCTGTTGAGTCTGTTTCTTACGCCTCGGGTGCATTTGGTGCTGCTAATACAGCTACTCCAGGCTCAGTGGTAATAGCATCGGTTTTATTCCCGACAAGTTATGACGTGAATGGTACAGAGGCGATTGCTGAAATTACTTTCGGAAGTATTAATGGTGATCCGACGGCAACGTCGTTGTCTTTTACCGATATTATTTTTAATGAGTCAGACATATTACCTATTCAACAAGTAAGCACACCTAGTTTCTTTTCAGAAGGTGAAATTACTGCCGATGCAGATGGTACTTTGTCGATTACTGTATCACCTCTTGAGGAAACTCAAACCGGTAAGTATAAACTACGCGTTGTTGATCTAGGTGTATCTGAACCTGATGATTTTATCGATTCGGTCACAGATTATGTTGAAGCTTCCGACGGCGTGTTGGCTATTAACGAGAGTGTTACCGGGAAAATTGATCCACAGAATGACAAGGACCTTGTGGCGGTTAATCTTAGTGCAGGTAACATCTATGACTTTTCTGTGAAAAGTTTCTACGATGGACTGGGAACTTTATCTGAGGCGACACTTCGTTTATTAGATGTTGATGGTAATTTGGTTTCAGTGGGGTCACTCGATAACGAGACAAATCGTACTGAGCTCTCGGTGTCTGTATTCGAAGATGGTCGCTATTTCCTTGAGGTAGCTGCACCGGATATCGCTGGTAATACAGGTACTTATACCCTTGATACTCGTCTAAGGGGCGATAACAGTGGTGTTAAAGACGATATCTCGGCAGACACTCAATCGGGCGTGTTAGCGGGACCAGGTCAGCCTGCAACGGGTGAGATCAACTTCGCAGGCGATCACGATTGGATTCGAGTCAATCTTGAGGCGGGCAAAGTCTATGTGTTGGATGTGTTAGCTGGTGGCGATGGAGCTGGCGGTACGCTAGCTGATTCGACATTGCGATTGTTGGACGCTGAAGGCAATGAATTAGCCTTTGATGACAATACTGGCGCCGGTAATGATTCTCATATTCAATATTCTGCTAAATATACCGGAGAGTACTACTTAGATGTCTCCTCTAAAGGCACTTCTGTTGGTACTTACACCATGCGTGTTCGTGAGCTTTACAGTGGTGTGGCAGATCCTCTGGCTGCCGCACAGTGGTATATCGATGCTACTAATGTTTCTGAATTAAACAACCAGTATTCTGGTGCTGGCATCACTGTGGGTGTGGTTGATGATGGGCTAGAAACTCACCACCCGGATTTGCAAGAAAATATCAATTTTGCGCTGTCTTTTGATACGCAATTTGATACCAACGATGGCAAACACAAGTATCCACCTGGCATTCCATTCGATTTCCACGGCACGCCCGTGGCTGGCATTATTGCTGCAACAGCAAATAACGAAACTGGCGTTCGTGGTGTGGCTTATGATGCCGATGTTGCATCAACGCGTGTCAAATGGACTTGGGATCAAATTACTCAGGCCTTGGGTTTACAGTGGCAATTTGATATCAGTAACAATAGTTGGGGAGCCATTGCACCATTCAGCGATAACTTTAATAACACGAATTTGACTTTTGCATGGTTGAATATTCGTAAATCAATTGAAGATGGTCGTGATGGTAAAGGTACCGTTATGGTGTTCTCTGCTGGTAATAGTGCTGGCTCTGGTGACAATACTAATTACCATAATTTCCAAAATGCTCGCGAAGTTATTACTGTGGGTGCAGCAAACCAAGATGGTTCTGCGGCTGGTTTCTCCACGCCTGGTGCTAGTGTCTTGGTAAGTACCTACGGTGTTGGGTTGATGACTACTGACCGTTTGGGGGGGCTAGGTATTAATGGAGCGAGTGACTATGCCGAGTTTACAGGCACATCTGCATCTGCTCCTTTGGTGTCAGCTATTGTGGCATTGATGCTTGAAGCGAACCCTAACTTGGGGTACAGAGATGTCCAAAAAATCCTTGCTTATTCTTCGACACATCCAGAAGTTCAAGACTGGAAAGTGAATGGAGCAGGGGATCTTAACCTTGGTGGTCTTAAATTTAATGATAAGGCTGGCTTTGGTTTGGTGGACGCATATGCCGCTGTTCAGTTGGCCAAAACCTGGGATACAACCAATACTTCTATAAATGAGGCCTCAGCCTCCAATCGTAAGTTTGGCATGTTAGAGGCTATACCTGATGGTACAGGTTCTTCATACACAATGTCGTTTAACATTGATTCAAGTATGACAGTGGAACACGTTGAGCTAGGTATTGACCTTCGTCATGAACGACTTGGTGATGTGATCATTACCCTTACATCACCCGATGGTACGGTCTCAACGTTAATGGATAGAGCGACGGTAAATGCTGAGCGTCCATTTGGATTGAGTGGTACTGACAGCGGTGTACCCACTCATTTATTGTGGGACTTCTCGAGTGTCCAGTTTTGGGGTGAAGACGCCGCAGGGACTTGGACAATTTCTGTGACGGATGTTCGCGCCGAGAAAACGGGTACCATCCAGAGCCTTTCACTTCGTATTTACGGCGAACAGGATGGCGGTAATGATGTATACGTATTTACCGATGAAGGCTTTGTTCAAGGTGAGGGTGGTTTGCTAGAGGATGAGTCTGGTACAGATACTATTAACGCATCACCTGTGCGTTTTGACCTGTACATCGATTTGACCGATGGAGTTATTGCGGCAAATGCAACCACTCATGGTATTGCAGACTGGACAATCGTTGAAAATGCCTATTCCGGAAGTGGTGATGACCGTTTAGTAGGTAACGATGCCTCAAACGTTTTAAAAGCAGGTGATGGCGATGACACTATCCAGGGTGGTATTGGCAATGACACTATTGATGGTGGCCAAGGTTCTGACACAGTTGTGTATGCAGGTAATGAGGCTGAATATGGCATAAGCTGGGATCCAAATACCGAAACGCTCACGATTACTGATAATTTAGTCACAGGTGGTGACGAAGGTACCGATACGATAAGCGGTGTTGAGCGAATTGTATTTGCAGATGCAGAAATCAGTTTGAGTGCTAAAGTGGGTAATAGGGCTCCGGTCGCTAATACCACATTCTTTGATACTCCAATTTTTGTCGATTCAGGAATGGGGATTGACTTTACCCTACCTGATAATGCTTTCTCTGATGCTGATGAAGATCAGCAAATGACACTGGTCGAATTGCTAGTTAATGTCACTGATGCTGCAGGAGGTGAGTTACCTGATTGGCTAAGTTTTGATCCTGTACAAAATAAATTTGTCGGTGTCCCTCCTGAGGATTATGTTGGTCAGCTAAAATTAAAAGTTGAAGCTGTTGATGAATATGGAGAGAGCACAGCGGATATTTTGACCTTACAGTTTGGGGATAACCAAGCGCCTGTCCTTGAAGCACCGAGAGAGGTTGTTTTAAACGAAGATGCTGGCTTAGTTGCTCTGTCTATTGATTTGCCAGTTGATCCAGAATCAACGGATATCATTATTGAAATTTTAAGTCTCCCAAGCTCTGGGGCATTGATTGATAAAAATGGTTTACAACTTGCTGTGGGATCCACTTTAACTGCTGATCAATTAACAGAAGTTCACTATCAAACCTTAGCTGATGCCAATGGTGACATGGGGTACTTCCGTTATCGGGCCACAGATGGTGATGGTGTTACGGCTGAAAGCTCTGTAAAAATATTTGTTAATGCGGTTAATGACGCCCCCCGTTTTGCAACTGAATCGAGTACGTTGACGATTAATTACCCAGAGCAAACCTCGGTGCCTTTGGATGTACTTCATCCCTCTGATCCTGAGAGTGAAATTTCTTTCGTGAGGGTGAGTCAGCTCCCAGAAGTAGGAAATATCACCTTAGATGGTGCATTGATTTCTTTAGATGACGTACTGACTTTTGATCAATTGGATCGCCTTGTTTATAACATTGATGAAAATATCAATGGCCCTGTTGGTGCATTAGGTATTCAAGCGCAAGATGAGCATGGACTAGCCACTAACTGGTTACTTAACCTTACTGTTTCAGGTGAAGCATCATTCAGTGAGGGAACAGCAGGCAATGATGAATTGTATGGCTCGATTGCAGCTGACGTTCTCTATGGCAAGGGCGGAGATGATACCATCGTCGGCAACGCAGGCGACGATCGTCTGTTGGGCGGTCTAGGTAATGACAAAATTTTCGGTGGATCGGGTAATGATAATCTTGATGGATCAGCGGGTAATGATTATCTAGAGGGTGGTTCCGGTAACGACATCATGGCAGGTGGTCCAGGCCATGATGTCTACTTTGTTGATAGTTCAAGCGATATTGTTCTTGAGGCTATATCTGGCGGTGCTGGTGGCGAGGATTTAATTGTTACAGAAATTAGTCTAATTGCTCCTGACAATGTTGAAATGCTAGAAGCTGCTACAGGAAAAGTAATTAATCTCACGGGTAACACGCTTGATAATACCTTGTTGGGTAACGCTGAGAACAATTTATTATCTGGCGCAGCAGGTCGAGATTATCTATTCGGTGAGGCTGGAAACGATACGCTCGATGGAGGATCTGGTGTTGATACCATGTCTGGCGGTGAAGGAGATGATACTTATTATATTGATAGTAAGGCAGATAAAATTGTTGAAGTTGGTAATCAGGGTATTGATCATGTGTTCGCTGCATCAAGCTATACATTATCTTCAAATATAGAAAATCTGACTCTTCAAGGAACGGGTGATTTTACTGGCGGTGGTAACTCGTTAGATAACCACATTATTGGTAACTCAGGTAATAATATTCTTGCCGGTGGCTTGGGCGTCGATACCCTTGAAGGCGGCATGGGTAATGATACATATATCCTAAATGATACGGTTGATGTCATCATCGATACTGGGGGTGTTGATACGATACGATCTAGTTTGGATGTGTCATTAATGGCAGATATTGAAAATATTGAATTAGTCGGTATCGCTAACTCTGTCGCCATTGGTAATGGTTTAGATAACGAAATTATCGGTAATATGGCAGATAATATTCTTGAGGGTGCCGGTGGTGTAGATAAGTTGACCGGTGGACAAGGCGCCGATCAATTTGTTATCGCTAACAATGGATCTGGGGTCGATGCTGATTTAATTACTGACTTCATGAGCGGTGAAGATTTAATTGTTATTGATTTGGCATCATTTGGAATAGATGCGGCTGCATTAGGATTATTGTCATCAGGTTTAGTCTCCGAAGGCGCTTTTGTTAAGGGAGCAGGTGCTGTGGCCTTAGACCCTAACGATCATTTCATTTACGATACGGCAACAGGTATTTTGAAATTTGATGCTGATGGTTCGGGTTCTGGTGCTGCTGTGGATCTTGTAAAGATCTATGAAGATCCCAATAGTACTGGATTGACATTTGGCGATGTCTTTGTTGGCATATAAAAGGATTTTTAAATGTCTTTAATCCAAGTTGTTCCTTCACAACTCGATGAATTAGCTATTGGTAGTGCAACCCTTCTGCTTGTTGAGGCAGAAGGGTTTTCTAAAGATGGGCGCTATATGCTCGTTAAAGCTACCTATTTAGATAGTGGCGATACAAGTAATAAATTGCACTATGCTACTTATATTTATGATACATCGTCTGATACCTATATCGGTTCAATTAATGCAAATGTCGGTGGAGTTAGTGCTAGAAGTTACGATGTTAAAACAGCAACTATTATTGGCAGTTCATCGAATTATCAAGTTATTGCAGAAGTTTCTCTAAAAGACTCAACGACAAGCACGTTAGTTAAAATTGAGAATGGTCTTGTCGTTAGTAATGACATAGTTGCAGATGTTGCTGGTTTTTCAATAGACGTTGAACATTTTTCAATAAGTGAAGATGGTCGATTTATTGCAATTCAAACGTCTTCGTCATTATTGGCAAGCGATAATTATCCCGATACAAATGATAGTTCTGATATTTATGTCATTGATACTTTGACTGAAACATATCAGAGAGTATCTATTGTGGGAGGTTCTGAGGTATACGATTCGGTATATCTTAAGGATATTTCTACTAAGCCGGGTGTGATAGAGATTGCTTTTGTGACCGACGCTGCATTTGTTTCTCCTTCTTCTGTTGATGTTAATTCCGCTGATCTGCAAGGTGAAACAGGCAGTCGCTCGGATGTCTATGTGTGGTCAGCTACATTCGACTCTAATGGTGTTAATGCTCAGGGTACGTTTGAACTTGTTTCAATAAATACTGAAGGAAAGGCAGCTGGTTATGTTGATGCTTTAGATAACGTGCAAATAACTTCTGCGGGAGTTTATTTTACTAGCTCGGCTTTTGATCTGATTGCAAGTGATCAAAATAATAGCAAAGATGTATTTTTATGGAAAAATGGTGCGGTTAGTAGAGTTGATTTTGCTGATCAGGAACTTTCTTCTGGGGCAATATTTTTAGCTGCAACCTCATCGGGTAATTATGTAACGGTACTAACAGAATCAACTGAAATTACCTTGGGTACGTTCTCTCAACAGTTTATTGGGTTTGATACGGCTGAGGCATCTACCGAAGTTTTATCAAGCTCAGCATCAGGTCAATTAGGAAATAACTTTACTATTGATGCCGCTATTTCAGATCAGGGACATTTTGCTTTTACGACACTTGCATCAAATATTACTTCAGCAATACCAGAGGCTTCACAAGGTAGTCTTTATTTAAACGCACCTGATGCGATCCCATTAAAAGGTGTAGCTTACCATTGGGGAAGTCGCGCTTTGTTACCAGATGTTACTCTGAATTTTCAAACGGTTGACCAGCAATCGGATTCTCAAACTGTGACAGATGCGCTTGGAAAATTTTCACTAACCACAAGTATTGATACCGGTGCGTTGGTGGCATCTAAATCGGTATCAGATGCTGACGCAAGTAAGTTAATTACTTCAAATGATGCCCTTGCAGCATTAAAAATAGCAGTTGGATTGAATCCAAATACAGATCCTGATGGAACCGGTCCATTATCCGCACCAGCTACTTCACCTTATCAATTTATTTCAGCGGATATTAATCAAGATGGTAAGGTAACATCAGCTGACGCGTTACATATTTTGAAAATTGCTGTTGGTCTTTCTGTTCAACTTTCTAATTGGTTGTTTATGCCTGAAGGGCAAGACTTATGGGATGAAGCCAATCAAAAATATTCTATAGATAAATCAAATGTTGAATATCAAAATGTTCAAAATATTGATGGTTTTGTTGCAAGAGATATTAATTTTGTTGGTATTTTATTAGGTGATGTAAATAACTCATGGCTTGCGCCTGATAACTACAGTGTTTTGCAGACTAACCACTTTGAACCTCTTGTTTTGCAAAATTTAGCTAGTTATGAACAGTGGTTTATTGTGTAAATAAATTCTAATAATATATAAGAGAACTATATGATTAAGCTGAGTTTTAGTGTCTCAGAGGCAGATGGTGTTTACACACTTAACCTCTTTGCTGATATTAATGATGTAAAAGACATTTTTGTTCAAAATTTTGATTTAACATTTAGCTACAGTGATATTACTGTTGATTCATCAAAAATAACTTCGGATTTTGGCATATTTTTTTCCAATAATATTGTTAATAAGTTGTTAGTTGGTGCAATGGATACGGGAACATCGTTTTCATACACCAATTACACCGATGGATTGGTCCCGTTATTTAGTTTTGATTTTTCTCCAGGTGATGGTGTAAATGATTTTGATTTTGTTGTTAATTCAGCCAGTATCAATGATGATTTTATAGACAGTTTTGCAATTGCATATTATACAAATGATGCACCTACCGGTTCCATTACTCTTACTGGCACACCAAAACAAGGTGAGTTACTTGGTTATTTATCGACGATAGCCGATGCCGATGGAGTGGGTGAATTTAGCTATCAATGGTATGCGGATGACGTGAAGATTGATGGTGCAACCTCTTCAACATTTACCTTAACTCAGTCTGAGGTTGGTAAAGAAGTAAAGTTATTAGTCAATTACACGGATCTGTTGGGTTTTTCGGAGTCAGTTAGTAGTGCTTTAACATCAAAAATAGAAAATATTAATGATACTCCTTCAGGAATTGTTTCAATATCAGGGGTCTCATCCGAAAATCAAATTTTGACAGCTAGTAATTCTTTAGCTGATGCCGACGGATTAGGTGATATCAGTTATCAGTGGCTTAGAGATGGTGAAAATATAGGTGCAACGGGAGCAACTTATACATTGGTGGATGCAGATGTAGGTTCATTAATAACCGTTAAGGCATCTTATACTGATTTGCAAGGAACTCTTGAGTCAGTCACAAGCTCGGCTACTACAGAGATCATCAATGTCAATGACTCTCCAACAGGTTCAATATCTTTATCAGGAAATTTACGTTCTGGTGAAATCCTCTCTGTTACTAGTTCAGTTGGAGATGAAGATGGGCTCGGGGATTTTACATACACTTGGTATGCTGATGATGTTGTAATTGATGGTGTAACAGGATCTTCTTACCAATTGACAGATAATGAAATCGGCTCGCAAATATATGTTCGGGTGAGTTATAAAGATGGTCATGGTACTACTGAAACAGTTACAACTGCTTTAAGTGATGTTATTCAAAATGCGGGCATGGAGATTAATGGGTTGGTTTATCATTGGAAAAGTCATACGTTGATAGAGGGAGTATCTGTTACCGCTTCTGATGATGTGTCTTCTGATTCGATCCTCAGTGATGTTCAGGGAGAATATTTATTATCTACTAGTATTGATACTGGAAGTTTGTCAGTTACAAAGGATGTTGTCATTGGCGATACAAAAAATATAATTACTTCAGCAGATGCTTTAGCCGCATTAAAAATAGCTGTCTCGGTTAATCCAAACGCTGATCCGGACGGGGCAGGTGAATTATTACCACCAGAAGTTTCTCCTTACCAGTTTATTGCAGCAGATGTTAATAAGGACGGTCGAGTGACAAGTGCTGATGCTCTATCGATCTTGAAAATGGCTGTTGGTCTTCCTGCTGGTTTTGATGTTAGCTGGAATTTTGTGCAAGAGTCAGAGAATTTTATTGATGATGCATCAGGGCTATTTGTAAGTAATAGAAATAGTGTTAAGTGGAATTCTGATGATTTAGAATTAGCAGCAATTGGAAGTTCATCGCAAAATTATGTTGCTGTGTTACTTGGAGATGTTAATGGCTCTTGGAATAGTTCTGAAATGCCCAACATGTTAGATGATAGTTATTTTCAAGATTTAATCAGTAAAGGAATTGGTGCATTAGATCAATGGGGTGTGGTAATAGCATAACTAAAAGGTTGTGTAGTGCATTAGAATTTCTTAACTGTAAGCATTATTAATTCTATAAGTTTAAAGCGCTGATTTAATAAAGTAGTTCCATAAAATGTTTTTAAATTAAGCAATAATGTGGAAGTAATTCACGTATCGACTTTGTGATGATTGGCGTTACTATCGATCGCTGAACCCTGCGTCCTACGTACTAGGGGTCTAATTCCCAGTAGCGTCTCTCACACACAAGAAAACCACCCGATGGGTGGTTTTCTTGTGTGGTGGAGCCGGCGGGAATGATTCGGGCTTTGTTCTCACCCCTTTGGGGTCGTCGTCGTTTCACTCCGACGTTGTCTCACCACGTGCTGGCTCGGCTGAACCCTGCGTCCTACGAACGCGGCTCATAAAGTAATCACCCCTAAAAGCATTGATTGTTAGGCTTTTGAACACCGACGGGAATGTACTCGGGCCATCCATGGCCTTCGCCCTTCGGGCAGCCTTCGCTGTGGTGATCGGCTTTCCTGCCGATCGCTCACTCGGGCCATCCATGGCCCTCGCCCTTCGGGCAGCATCCGCTGTGGTGATCGGCTTTCCTGCCGATCGCTGAACCCTGCGTCCTACGAAAGCGGGATCTAATTCCCGGTAACGTCTCTCACAAACAAAAAAACCACCCGATGGGTGGTTTTCTTGTGTGGTGGAGCCGGCGGGAATGATTCGGGCTATGCCCTCACCCCTTTGGTGTCGTCGTCGTTTCTCTCCGACGTTGTCTCGCCACGTGGTGGCTCGGCTGAACCCTGCGTCCTACGAACGCGGGATCTAATTCCCGGTTACGTCTCTCACAAACAAAAAAACCACCCGATGGGTGGTTTTCTTGTGTGGTGGTGGGTGGTAGACCGGTAACAAAATATAGTATTTGAGCTACTTGCGGTTGGTTGTGGTGGCTGCGTATTGCTGCCGAATATTCCTGATATCATTGAATCTACAGCCTTTTAGCTGAGCTAGTTGCGCGTTTCGACGTTCTTCAATTCTCGGTTCAACTCCCACTTTGGGGATTGAACCCGCGTCTGAATTATTCGCAATAACTTCTAAAAGAGTTTTGCTATCAGTAATCAAGTAAATTTCGATGGAGAACGTTTGTTACTGATTGTTTTGCTTGCCTTATAACGAAAAAATTTAAATATTCCCGATTTGTCAAAGTTACTCACTTTAGCTGCGTCAGAATGTTTTGACTTGTAGCAATTTGATGTTGATTTTAGGTATATAAGCCCTTAGACTAAGTTCACGACTAGATACTCGTTCCTAAAAGCGAGCCTCTCAGTTGAGACTAGTCGTACCGAATTCTCTAAGGCCAGCGTTGAATAGAAACATTCGTGCTGGTTTTAATCTTTTTCCAAATATCAAATATTTGCTGGTCGTGCCATTTCTCTGGACGAATCTCCATATTTTCGTAGCGCCCTGCCATATAAACCAAAACATCAGAGACTTGAAGAAACCTGCTGTGATGCGAGTGTGTAAAATACACCGTATCGACTAAACGGCCCAAAGGTCGACCATAGTACATTGGCGTTGAGCCAGAAACCTTGAACTCGGAAAAGTCTATGATGGCTCCAGCTATCTCGTCTTTTTCATAGTCTCCGAATACCGCTCCTAAGTCATCAACCTTTTGGAGGTAGTCACAGAACCTCTCTAAAATGAGCATTAATCCCAGTCTGTATTCAGGCTGGGGATATGTGTATTTACCCCTATGAGCTTTTACATCAATACATACCATTCTAATAGGTAGTTGATTGTTGATGATAAAGGTAGCTATATCATCAAACAATTGAACACGCTCACTTAGTTTTCTTTTTTTGAAGTGCCCTTTGCCATGAAACATTTCCTTTCCATGAAATTCTGTATCCGTTCTAAGTGCAGTAGAGCCGAAAAAATTTGATTGAATTTGTGTAAGTGTATTTTCAAGATCAATCGTTTTTTCTTCTGGAACTAAGTATCCTCCAATAAAGAAGTAAGGATTTTCGTTCGAGTATTTGTTTTCGTCAAAATATGCTAGATGCACAATCTACTCCTGAAAATTTAATGCCCATTTGTGCGTCTGGTTTGTTGTGCAATGTTATGTTTTAAAATTTATATTTCCATTTTCGCCAACATGAAATGAAATGCTACCATCATCGTTCTGACTAATTTGTGCATTGCCAACAGTATTCATTGACGCATTTCCATTAGCTTCAATAGCCGTTTTATCAGTAGTTAACTTACTGTCATATCCAACTGATGCACCGCCCACGATACTACCAAATACAAGAGACTCATTGGCATGTAGGTGGGTCCCCTGAATAGAGATAAAACCATTTTTAGCTAGTGCGGTTATAACTGTATCAGCGTTCATTTTAACGCCATGCAAATTAATTTTATTTTGAATTTCTGATGTCAAATAGTCTTTAGCTATCTCCTTTTTACTAAAGCTAATGATCAGGTCATATATTGAGTTAGTAGCCAGACCTAAGCCGAGCTGTCCTAAAAACGCAATCATATCCATAGGTTTCTCCTTATTGCTAACTTATTTTGTTAGGGGCGCGACGTCAGGAGCACCCCTTGCCAACGTTTGTTGATTGATTTTCCAAAGCCTCTTTAATAGCTTCCCAAAATAGTTTGCGATCAAAAGATATTCGATCGTATGGATAGCGCTCTTCAAGCTTCGATCCTAATACTTTTGGTGTTTCGGAATTATGATCAGTGAGCAGTACGAGAGTAACCGCAGATTGCTCATAGGGCACAAACGATTGATGATATACACCACGAGGAACCTCGTAATAATTTCCGGATCGACGTAATTCATCCACTGCTACGATGGCGTTAACTTCATTTGGTGTTCTGACTATTACTGAACCACCACTATAATAGTTGACTGAGTATTCGCACCATTCCGACCCAGACTGAACATGATACTGTAGGTCCCTCACAACTCCCTTCATTACGAGGCTTTGCAATCTGTAAGTGTGAGTATGAATGGGCCAATCAGGATTTTTGACTCTTCGTTCACCTTTAGGCCAATAATGCACACGTGCAATATGACTAGAAGAAACGTCGTTGATAACACAGGACACAAACCCTAGAGGATGCCAAAGTGGAACCAAGTTGGCCGAGAGAGAGTCGAAGTTTTCTTGAAGAAAACCGAGCATATCTGAAATTTCAGTTTTCATATGGATTTTTAGACTCCCGGCAAGCCTGAAGAATAATCTGTGGTGTTATTTTGTTACATAGGTCTAGCATTCCGGCTCTATCAAGAACATTACATACATCGCGTTCCTCTATCTCGGCAAATTCAATGCCATGTCGCATACCATCTAGGTTTACTTTCGCTCCCTGATCTCGTGCAAATTCCATGGATGTCTCAAAGTGTTCATAAATGAAATGATCGCGGTTAATTTTTAACGCTGGTTGTCGACGGTCTTCCACCGTTATTATCATTGCTTCATCATTGGAATCTATTCTAACAGGATCAAATGATGCACTTAGATATAAATCAATTTTTACTCTACGATTTTTTGAATACCAAGAACAAATAACAACGGTGACTAAAATCTGAATAGCAACGGTATCGGAATCGTATTGTTTTCCTTTTTCTATTGCGTTTATTCGGCTTCGATAAAGCGCGTGTTTTTCACACAACACTTGATTATTAGGATCAATCACACAAGCACTAATTTGACAATTTTGCCGATTTGCCAACGTTGGGAGAACTTTTCCTCGCATATACCGGCCAAAATTTCCCTTGTAACGCCATCTAGTGGCAGTGCTCAATAAATTATCAAATTCCTTAGTTATTTTTCCCGCTTCAAGCTCCGTTAAACCGTCAGCAGTTTTTTGCCGAGGAATGAATGAACTCACTACCCATAATAAAAACAGTGATGTGAGAATTGCAGCCGCAACAGCTCTAACATATTCAAGAAATGTTTCGGTGAAAGAAAATTTGCCGAAATTCCAATCGAGCAGTAACGCGATAGTAAATAAAGCAATCAACAATATAACGAAGGTTCGTCTGTGTTCTTTGGGTAATGAGAGGATTGATTGTGTATCCATCTTTAAATTTTTTCCAAAAAAATCTTTTATGATTTGAATGTACAATAGCTAACGCCGCATTTGACTGATTGTCCGATGAAATGCCTTAAAAATTTTCACATTAGACAACAAAGTAATGTTGCAGGGCATTTTTTGATCCTTGGTATTTATCCGATTTTCCTTTTGAAATATAGGAAATATCACCTGATGCGATTTTTTTCAAAAGCTCTGCCTCTAAAGTGGCAGTAGATTCTTTAATCCTGCGAATATCCTTGCCCAGGATGCCAGCCAATGGAAGTTCATCACCTGAATTCAATAACTTCACTTTTTTACTAAGTATATGTTCAAATTTGGGGAATTCAGTTATTGTCGTTTCGATTTTACCTTCGACTTCCTCTTCGAGGATGTATACGCTTGACAATAAATGCTCGACAATTTTCAGCGCTACCGATAGATGTTCTTTCTTAGGCTTTTTGATCTCATGAGCCGCATCATTTCCCATAAATCTGATGCCATGAAGCCTTTCTGCATCTTTTCTAGAAATGTTGCCGGCAGTTGCAAGCTTTGAAATTCTGACCTCTAAATTCCGGCCAGTTATTTTTAGGTCATTACAGACCGCTTCGATAGTCCCCCTCAAGCCCAAACCTGCAAGGATAAGTGCATCCTCTTGCAGAGCAAGTAGCACTTCACCATAGATACGCCCAACCACACTGGGTAGCGAAAATCCATTATCTAAATTTCGGTGCCCCATAATAAATTTCGGGTAAACGTCTATTTTTATTGGCACCTCCCACTCATCATCATAAATGTTGTAAGCGGACTCAATGTCTTCGAAAACCTCACGAAAAGACTTCGTGTTACATCCTAGGCATTCAACTATTTGATAAGAATAATTACATGAGTAGTCTTCGCGATACGATTCAGCGTGTTCAGATAAGACACTATGATTAGTTTCCTGAGCACAAGATCTGCAGTAGTTTCTAATTGTTTTAGCTGTCATAGATATACTCTAATGTTCGGGCTAAGCGTTTACGGTCTATTAATTATTTTTTGATCTAATAATATATGGCAGGTAAATCTTCCAATTTTTAAACATTCAATAGTCATTACCAAAATTCATTGCTCACCAAGAATTACAAGTAGTTATGTTGCATTGCCACAAATCAAAGCAAAACCCCCAAATTATTTATTCGTTTTTGAATGACTACTTTTCTTTCTGCTATCGTCACCTTTGCTGCGGTTAGTACTTGTATTTAACGCTTGCAAATTTCTCGCGGAGTCAGAGCCACCTTTAGACTTTGGCTTTATGTGATCAATCTCCCAGCCCATTTCTGATGATTTGCCATATGAGTCCTTGTACATAGTATTTCCGTAAGGATCTTGTCTGTATTTGTTTGGGTCTTTGCCTCTGATTTTCTTTGCATTGTCCCAAGCATTATCTTTTTGGTCCTGATTCATGCGAGCTCCAATTTGTAATGTAAAAGCATTTAATTATTGGCCAAATAGAATTTGGCCTGAATACTATTCGCGTGGTGGTAACTTAGGGCTCTGAGGGCAGTAGAAAAAAGAACAGCTATCACCGATTGAGAGCGATTCTACTGGAGCTGAGTTAACTACGGTTACGAATGGTAGTGCCAATAATGAAATAGCAAAAATTAAGCTTTTTGAACGCATTGAAAAATCCTCTTTGTTGTTGGTTCAACAATCATTTCGAGAATTTTCAATAGTTCGTATCAATTAATTTTAATTTTTTAAGAATTTCTTTGAATTCAGAGGAATTAACAAGGTCGGTTAGGATGTAGGTGTTTTGAATGGGCTCTATGCCGTAGCCCGATTCCAATGTGCGAGAAAGCCATACTATAGCTTGTTTACGATCACCAAGAATTTCATAGGTTTCTGCTATTCCGAGTATTGAGTTAATGTCTGATATTTCTTGACTTAACAAGTAGCTAATTTCGTTTAATGCGTTTGAATTCTGATTATTAAGTGCATAAAGAGTGGCCAATTCTGAATGGGTCATAACATCTTCGTCATTGATGTGTAGTTTTTGCTCGGCTAGTTCAATTGCTCTCTGCAATGCATCTTGGTAATTTTCTTCGGTTAGTCCAAGGCTTAGATATGACCAAGCCAAATTAGACCATGCCTCATACGATTGGTCATTCAGGTCGAGCGCTTTTTCATATTGCGTAATGGCGTTTTGATATTCTTGCTCATAAAAGTAGTAAGTGCCGAGATCAAGAAGGGTCGCATAACTGTACTCGTGTTCAATTGCCTTTTGAAAGTACGTCAGTGTTTTATCGTTATCGCCATGATGCCAGTATACTCGGGCCAGGTTGCTATATCCCATGGAACCATACGGGTTTAATGTAATGACGTGTTCGTATTGTTTCTCTGATTCGGCAATTCGTCCGGTTTTCATGAGAAATGCCCCATATTTATTTACAGGGTACCAGTAGTCGGGTTTTGATTTGATGGCTTTTAGGAAATACTGCTCCGCTAATTCATTTTTTTGCATACTGTAGTAAGCATCGCCGAGGCCAATTAATGCTTCAGTATTATTATAGTCGTTGCTCAGTATGAGTTTGAAAACACCGACGGCAGCACCAGACTTACCTGTAGTTACCATTAGATCGCCAAGCGCTTGATAGGCATTTGGGTCGTTTTCATCTAGCTTTAAGGCTGTGTTCAAAAATGAATCTGCCTTGTCTGCCCAAATTAAGTCCTTGGTTGTTTTGTATAAGCGAAGAGCAACTTTTCCAGCGCTTGCATAGGCTGCAGTAAACGTATCGCTTTTTTCTGTGGCTGATACGAAAGCGTCAAATGCTTGCTCGAGTTCTTTTTGGCTACTGTTAGATAGAAAATATTTTTGGCCATTGAAATATTGATTATTCGCAACTTCGTTGCCACTGAGTGTGGATTTCAACCAGAGTGTATCCGAAGAATCAAATTTGAGATTAAGTAAGTTGATTACCTGCTGGAAGATTTGACGTGAAAGGTCGGTCAAGTCATCGGCATGTTGTGTAACAATTGCTGAACGTAAGATCCTTCCATCCTTGATTCTACCAAGATTCAATTGAACATTTACAGTGTCTTCAATGCGCGAGAGAGTGGTTCTTAAGAACAGTGTCGCTCCGATTTTATTGGGGTTATTAAGGTGGTAATTGGGAATTGCGTCTTTTTGACGCACATACAGGTCAGTCCAAAAGTTTTGGCTAGAGCGTTCAAGTTGTTTTAAGTGGTTGAAGGTATTTAAAATAACGCCGGCGGTGACATTTTCCTCGGTTGCAGAAGATGAGTATTCAAAAATAACAAATTTCTCCGATGGAAGCGGTATGTACTCAGCCGGCATGACGCTTTGAAGTTTGTAAAGTGCTTCCTCGTTTGTTGAAACGAACGAGATGAGTAAGATCAACACAAGTGCTATTGCTTTTAATGTTAAATTTCTTTGGGCCCTTTTTTTTCTTGCTTCGTTAGTAATCGCGGGCCTTTTGCCGGAAGCTATCTCAGTTAAAAAGCCAGCAATGCTGAGGCATGAGTCTGGACGATATTGTTTTTCTTTTTCCAGACAGCATTTGATTAGCTCCCTTAACGGTTTGGGTACAGCATCCCCTCTTATGATTGAGGGTATTTCTGCGGGTCTCTCAGAGCAAATCGCCCGAATCATTCCTTCGTTGCTGCTCCTGCGGAAAGGGTTGAAACCTGTTATCATTTCGTACATGACAATACCCAGCGCCCAAATGTCTGGCGACTCATCTGATTCATTGTCAGATAAGGTTTCAGGGCTCATGTAGCCAAGCGTGCCTAGAATGGAAAGGGAATGGGTAAAGTCATGCGCGGTTGATTTGGCAACACCAAAATCCAGAATAACAACACGGCCACTCTCCTGGACCATGATGTTGCTGGGTTTAATGTCACAGTGATAGATATGCTTTGAGTGGATATCTGCAAGGCCTTCGGCTATTTGCTGTGCATAAGCGATAGCGTCTTTGATACTGATGCTATTTTCTTCAATCAGCTTGTCCAGCGTTCGACCTTCGTAAAAACCCATAACGATAAAGTCATGCCCGGACGCTGATTTGTTTACCAAATAAATAGTGGCGATATTGGGATGGTCATGGTTACAGGCCAGTTTTGCTTCTCGCAAAAATCTTCGCCGGGGCGCATCTTCCGCAGAGAGATTAGGCATCATGAGCTTGATTGCCACGTCTCTGTTCAATAACTTATCGTATCCTTTATACAAAAGACCCATGGAGCCTGAGGCAATGAGCTCTGTGATTTGATAGCCTTCAAATTCCGTACCAACGATTTTGTAGGGATCAACTAGCACGTTAGTTTTTGTCGGTGGCTCCGGAGTTGCAGGGCAAGTAGGCTCAGCCTCCAGCATCGCTTTAACTTCAAGATAGGCAACTTCATTCTGTTGTTTAAGTGCTTTGAGCTCTTCTATTCTTTTGTCAGAGGGGAGGTCTAATAGATCATTGAACACCTTCTTGATGGAGTTCCATTCCTTGGTGACTGTCATTACTGTCAGTCCAATTCTTTGCGTAGCCAGGCGAGTCCCGTGCGCCAGTCTCTTTTCACGGTTGCAATACCAACCCCAAGTACTACCGCTATTTCATCATGGTTCAAATCGCCAAAAATTCTTAATTCGATAACCTTAGCCATTCGTGGATCACGCCGGTATAGCGTGCTTAGTAATCTATCAATGGCAATCCACTCGTCAAGAGTTACTGTTTGTTGTAAAGAGGCGCCAATGTCTATGTCAGTAAGTTCATGCAGTGACAGTGCCTTGTCGCCATCACCATTCTTTTTGTAGAGCTTGGTTCTTGAATAATCAATGATGAAAAATCGCATTGCCCGTGCAGCAATATTGATGAAGTGGTGATCGTCATTCCAATCAACCTCGTTATTTTGGATCAGTTTTAGATACGATTCATTGACAATGGCCGTTGTATTTAATGTGTCATTGTTGAATGAAGAAAAATATCGTTGTCGACGCGCCTGAGATTTTAAATCCGAGTAAAGTCGATCAAAAACAGCAGCAAATCCCTCTTCGTTTTCCTGTTGAATCGTTTTCAGGTGCTGTTTCGCTTGCTGATCTAAATTCATGCTAGATCTTTATATCCTTTTGTTTACGCTTGCGATCTATAAATTGGGTGATACGAATTTCTTCCAATCCTCGAAATGATATTTGCAAAGTAAAATTCTTATTATCGTCCTGAGTAACTTTATCTTAAATGAATTGCCTGCCCAATAAAAACTTGTCGTGTTCTTTTGCTAATACAGTAGCCCCTGTCAAGTTTGTAGGAGGCGCTGGGCATATAGGATTGCGTCGGAAAAAAAATGAAGATGTTTTTGGCCTTTGTGTAAATAGTAATTGGGTCTTGGGATTTGTTGCAGATGGGGTTGGTGGATCATCGTACGGTGATGTTGCAAGTCAGTTAATCTTTGAGACCATTAATAAACATTTAAAAAGTGAGTCATTTTGTAAGAATACGAAAGAGCCAAGCACCTGGAGACACATGCTTAAGTTACTGATGCATCATTGCAAAACTGCATTGTTAAACGCTGCGGATGTTGAGCCAACGCTGGTGAATATGGCATCCACGCTAACGGTTCTAATAACAAATGGCAGGCAGTTTGAGTTTGCTCACATCGGTGATAGCCGATTGTACTTGCTAACAAATCAGCAACTCGTGCAAAGAAGTAATGATCACACGTTGGCGGCATTGCTTGAAAAAACAGGGCAGTTATCTGTAGAGCAAATACTCACGCATCCTAGTAGGCATGTTTTGGTGCAGTCACTGAATGCAAAAGAAAAAAGTGTCATTGAAGGTGTTCAAGTGGGGGGCGGTGTATTGGGGCCGGGAGACAAGCTTTTGCTTTGCACTGATGGCCTGAGTAACATGGTCGACGATGATGACATCACAAGGTTATTACTCAATACCTCAGGAGATTCGCTTTTAAACAAATTAATCGCTTCCGCATTAGAGGCAGGAGGTAAAGATAATATCGCCGTGGTCTGTATTGAGGTGGCGGTGTCAGAACCCATTCAACAGATAGATATTTGACCCTTTTACATTGTGAGATTAGTAGTCGTTCCTAGTCTGAAATTTAATGGAAGTCATGTTCATATGAATGAAAATAGAGAAAATAAATTTGTTGCGGCCGTGGCAGAGATTGCTCACAGCCAAATGGGGTATTTAATTGGCTTTGGGCTAATGATGCTGGCCATTTATGTTGGAGTGAAGTGGGACGGTCACCTTTATGACCGGAAGGGCTGTGTTCAATTGCAGGAAATAAGTGGTCAAATATACAAAGTGGACACATGTTCTGGTGACAATGAGTTGATCAGCATAGATGCGAAAAAAGAACCTTGAAAGTGAGTATGCGCTTTTAACGATCAAGGGTTAGTTTGTTCTTGTGAAAACAGCTCCTATCTGGTTTTTAAAAAAATTCAATTTTTTGATCCCTTTTATCTCCATTTATCGAAATGGTATGAAGGAGTACCGATATTTATCGCTAAAGATTTTTTAATAAAAACCACTACGCATGTTCTCGATTCTAAGACCTCTAATGCGTGGTTTTGATAAACCAAAGGAGAAAGGTTTCGTGAGAATCAAGAATATAATCACTTCGCTAGTTGCGCTTACCCATTTAATCGGACTAACCCTTTCCGGAATGGTGCAGGCTGACCCGGTTACTGAAGACAATCAGAATGTGTCCGGTATTGTTGAACTAAATGGTGTTTATCAGGTGACTTGTACTGATAACAGTCAGGGCATTTTGTCTGTTGAAGATCAGAAACTTTGTGCATTCTCAGACCAAAATCATAAAAACTTCTGCAACGACACCAATCTTTGGACTGTAAGTGATGCTGCCAGCTATGTCTGTAGCGAAGTTTCATCTCCAAGTCAGCAGTAATACCAACGGAAAATAAGAATTAAAAGGTAGCCGCACCATGACAATAACTCAAAACACCCGACCAGTTCACTGGTTGGCCGGTTTGTATCTATGCGCAAGTTTATTGCTTTCCCCAACCTGTTTCGCCGACACCACAACGTTCGAAACCAATTGGGGTGACTTTACTAGCTCGACCGCTTATAAGTTTTATCGCATTCAGGGGGCGACGCCTTCCTCGGGCACAGGACCCAGCTCAGGTGCAGAAGGCTCCAAATACTATGTGTATTTTGAAACCTCTGGAGGGGCATCCTATTACTCAGGAAACACCGCGTATCTGACCTCATCTACGATTACGGCCTCTCACTTATCGTTCTACTATCACATGTACGGAGCCAATATTGGCACGTTGGCAGTTGAAGTGCTGGATGGCAGCCGGTGGTCTCGTATCTGGCAGCTCTCAGGCCAACAACAAACCAGCAGCTCAGCCAACTGGGTCAAACAAACGCTGGCGTTGTCGTTGAATCCAGAGCCTCACCAAGTCCGATTTGTTGCTATGGCTGTCGGCGGCTATCGGGGGGACATAGCGCTTGACCAAATCCGCTTTGAGAATCCAACTGCACCCAGCGTTCAATATCACTACGATGAACTGGGACGGTTGACTGTCGTAGAAGATCAGTTATTCGGTGATAAAAGTTATGAATACGATCCAGCCGGCAATCGCACTGTATTGAATGGTAACTCAGGGGTATCCGTAGCCAATTCCCCTCCTTTGGCGAAGAATGATTATGTTTCTCTTCATGGGTTATACAGTTCTGCCGGTGTGAATGTTCTGAGCAATGACACTGATCCGGATGGAGACCCACTTACTGTGGTCAGTATCAAGAATTCAGATGGACGATTTTCGGTATTTGATGCGGGGGGTGGTTACCTGAATGTGACAGTGGGTTACAGCTCTACCAGCTCATTTACCAGCGGATTTACCTATACCGTCAGCGATGGCATCAACAGTAGTACAGGGACTGTCACGGTCTCTTACTCCAGTTATTAAGTTATAAGGATGACATTTCAGATGAAAAATTTTAATGAACCATCGATTTCTACGTTTCAACCTAAGAAACCACTGTATTATGGTTTGCTTGGATTGCTGCTTATCTCGGTGTCAATGACTTCTCATGGCATGGGGGCATCCGAGGCAACCTTGGCGCCACCGATTGATACTGCCGCTCAGGATAAGGCTGGTGTTGATTTACTGTCTGGTTTACCAATTTTTTCTCAGACGGATTTAACAATAGGTAATGGTGATCTGTCACTCACCCATACGCTAGGCAGTTCAGCCGGTTATTTTAATGGGTTCTATGATCAACGTTACGGCTACAGTATCGATCGTGATTTGCAAAAAAATCTGACGATCGTCAAGTTGGGCGGACAAGTGGAGTATTTTACCGGATTAACTGCCCCCTTCAGGCCATATCGGGCAAATGGTGGTACTTTGGTGGGGGTATGGAACCAAGGGTTTAAATACACCAATCGAGATGGGGTTCAGCTGCTGACCGGTACTTACGGCAATAGCATCGGTGGCAATCAGATTATCTATCCCAATGGCTTCACTATCTATTCAAAAGCGTATGGCTTGGAAACCAACACCGGTCTGAAATTTCTATATTTATATGACAATCCAAAGCACTCTCGTGTATCTGGAATCAGGGCTATTAATAGCGCTTTCGAAGCGTGTTCATTAACCATGGAGAATGCTGGTAATTGCAGCAATCAAAATAACTGGCCTCAGACAGCGTATACCTGGCCATCGGATGCTGACTGGAGTGCACAGGATGAACGACATATCAGTTTTAAAGTTAAAGATGCTCAGGGCCAAACGACTGAATATATACAAAAGCGGTTTATTTCTAATGCGAATAACGCGATTCATACCATGCCGTATGAAATGCGGGTAATTGAGGTCAAAGACAGCGACAGTCTTCAGGTCAGTCGTCAGTTTGATTATTTTGAAAGTTATGAGTGTTTTCTCAATGGTTTGTGGACTTGCTCAGTCCCTCGCTGGCTGGTGAAATCCGCTGATATCAAAGGCGTGAGCTACCAATATGATTTTGTGTTTACATCTTACAATATTGGCTATTCAGGGAATATTTTACTACTGGATGGTCATGTCGATGCCCCCAGCGGCAGAAGTTCGATGCAGGCCAGTAATCATGACAGCATTGTTGGCCCCATTCGGAAACAGTCATCCTGGCCGAGCGGATCAGCCTACTATGATAACAATGCATCCAATCGCCTGCTTTCGTTGACTGAAAAAGGGATACGTTACGCCTTTTCATACGATGGCCGTGGTAATATTACCTTGCGTAAGCAGCAACCAGCTGTAACCAGCGCACCGTCACTGCCTGATATTACTGAAAGTGCTGTGTATCCAGCTGGTTGTAGCAATCTTAAAACCTGCAATAAACCGACAGCGGTCACCGACGCAAACGGCAACACAACTTACTACGAATATCATGCTGAATCCGGCTACATAAGCAAAGTAACCCGTCCGGCCGATAACAATGGGGTTCATCCCGTCACTTTTTACAAGTACACCCCATTATACGCAAATTACTATAGGGATAATGACACTAGTCTGACACGGGCAAGTACTCCGGTTTGGCGCTTAACACAGGAAATATCCTGTATGAGTAAGGCATCTACAGGCACCGGATGTCAGGCAGGTGATGAGATGACCATTGACTATGAATACGGTTCAGGTAATGGACCGAACAACCTGTGGTTAACCGGCAAAGTGGTTAGATCGGATAATCAGTCACGACGTACCTGCTACGAGTACGACATCTATGGCCACCAAATTGGTGAAACTCAGCCCAATGGCACAGGAACGACCTGTCCATAATGACTTTCAGGATGCACATTATGATATTCAACAGATTAGTTATTTTTGCATTGCTGTGGCTGACCTTTTCGGTGGAAGCGGCCCAAAATGCCGCCAACTACAAAATCAGTCAGCGATATAATTCAGCCGGTCAACTGGCTGGCACCATCCTGCCTGATCCGGATGGTAGTGGCAGCCTTAAATTTCAGGCAACTCGCCAGATTTACAATAGTCAGGGCCTGGTGTCGCGTATCGATTTTGGTGAGTTGTCCAGTTGGCAAAATGACAATATCGAACCGGAAAACTGGTATGGATATACCGTATTCAAGCGTCGATATATTGAATATGACAGCTTGGGACGCAAAATACTGGAAAGAGAAACCTCGGCTGATGAACTCATCGAGCAGTTGACTCAGTATTCATACGATGCCCTGGGGCGGCTGAACTGTGAAGCCGTGCGGATGAACCCGCTAACGTATTACAGCCTGCCCTCCAATGCTTGTTTACACAGCCTGTCCGGTGATTATGGCTCAGACCGCATTACCCACTACGTGTATGACAATCAGAACAGAGTAATCCAGATAGTCAAAGCTTACGGCACGCCACTGTCACAGGAGTATGCGACGTATACCTACAACCAATTCTGGAAACAGGAAAGTATCACCGATGCCAATGGCAATTTGACCAAACAGGAATACGATGGATTTGGTCGTCTGTATCGCAGGTATTTTCCTGATAGTCAGAAGGGTTCGGGTCAAGAAAACTTAGGGGATTTTGAAGAGTACGGGTACGACCCTAACGGCAACACAACCCGATTGGTAAAACGCGATGGCAAGGTCATTCAGTACGATTTTGATCGACTGAATCGGGTTACGGTAAAAGACTGGCCCAATACCAGTGCCCTGGATGTTTATTACAGTTATGACTTGCGGGATTTACAAACCAGTGCGCGTTTCGGCTCACCCTATGGTAATGGAATCACCACCGTCTATAACGGATTTGGTGAGGTCAGCCGAACCACCAACAACAGCAGTGGTGGCAGTTACCAGGTACAGTATCAATATGATGCTAACGGCAATAAAACTGGCCTGACGTATCCGGATGGCAAGACCTTCACCTACCAATATGATGGATTGAATCGATCCACCAACATTAAAGACGACAGCAATTACGGTATTACCAATGCTTGGTATGAGGCAGCTGGTTATTTTCAGGAACGTAGCCGGGCAGGCAGTTCTGTGACCTATGCTTCCTATGATGCGATAGGGCGGCTAGATAGTCTGACACAGGATTTGGCGAATACCAGTAATGATCTGACAATGACCTATGACTATAATCCAGCCAGTCAGCTCTCCCGTCTAAATATCAGTAACAGTGCTTATCAGTACAACCAATTACAGGACGGTGAATCCTACCAGGTCAACGGGTTAAACCAATATACGGAAGTCGCCAAACTTGTATTTGGTTATGATGCCAATGGAAACCTGACGTCAGATGGTCACAGTACCTACACCTACGATGTTGAAAATCGGCTGACGAAATTAACCGGAGAGAAATCGGCCACCCTGAGTTATGACCCAATGGGTAAATTGGTGCAATACACCGCTGGGGGCATAACACGTCGTTTTGTGTATGACGGGGATGCACTGATTGCTGAATACAGTAGCAATGGCAGTCAACTCTATCGCTATGTGCATGGTATTGGCACGGATAATCCGTTAATCCAGTATGCAGGCAGCGGTACTGCCAACACGAATCGCCACTATCTGCTCAACAACCATCAGGGGTCGGTGATTGCAGATGTTACCAACACAGGAGCGTTAAGTACCAAAAACCGCTACGATGAATATGGTGTTCCCGACCCTGCTAACCAGGGACGTTTTGGTTACACTGGACAGGTCTATTTAAAAGAAATCGGTTTATACCACTACAAAGCACGTATCTACAATAATCGAATGGAAATATAACTTCCTTAAAATTCAATATGTTACTGGGGCGTCTGTTGCGTGATTATCATAACAGTACATAACGAATCATCACTAATTCACGCAAAAGTCCATTTTGGAATGAAATACTCTGTATGCTAAATTTTCTTTCCCTTATCGACACCAACTCAGTGCCGGGAAGGATAATCTGGCCTGTGTATCTAAAACGGGAGCTACTGTTGTTGGTAGGCTCTCCAAAGGGGCCATATTGATGTTTTAGGCTTACTGCTCCAGTGGTACTGGTTTCAGTGATGATTGAGCCTCGCTCGTCAGCCAATAGGTACCGCTTGTTGCTGGTGCCACTACCTACATACAAAACAAGTGGGTCATCATTACCGATGCCATGCACATAGCGATAGGTCATGACACCTGAGCTGTTGTACTCCGCCACCAATTCATCGCCATCGTACAGGTAATTATTGGCCGTGCCATTGTAGGTGGTTTTGGCTAACCGTCCTGTCGGGTCGTACTCCAAAGATAAACTTTTGCTGTTGGCATTGGCCGCTGTTAAGCGATTATGTGTGTCATAGGTATATGTCCAACCATCAAAACTGGTCAAGTTGCCGTTGTTGTCGTAACTGAGGTTTTTACTGCCTACCGTTTCATACTGATTTAACTCGTTAGTGGCATAGTCTTCCTGAGCAATCGACGGCACCTTGATTTGATAATCAATACTGGTGGTAATGCGGTTGGAAATTTGACTGGCTGGATTGTAATCCAAACGGGTGTCATTAATACCGACATGATGTAAACCATCAAGTCGACCAATGCCATCATATCCGAGGTAAGTGGTTTTATTATTCGCTCGACTGAGGGCACTGACTTTACCGAGGGTATCGTAGGTATAGTTCACGAGGGTCAGCAAATTGTTTTCTTTGATCGACGTTAACCCCCCTGCATTGTCATAGGCGTAGGTGAGATAAAACCCATCAGGATAAGTGAGCTTTGTGCGACGCCCTGCCAGATCGTAGGCATAGGTCAGCGTATGCGAACCACTTTGTGCGGTCTTTTGTCGCTGTAATCCGTCGTAGGTATAGGTGAGCGAACGGCTGCCCTGGGTGATCGATGATAGGTTGCCAAGACCGTCGTAGTTATGATCAATATTGCTTTCATAAGGTACGCTGGTATAGGACAGTCTGTTTAACTTATCGTAGGTATACGACAGTGTTCGTCCATCCCGTTTGCGGAAGGTTTTACGATTGTCGTTGGCATCGAAGCTAAATTGTTCATAGCTCCAATCAGGAAAACGAATTTTTTCTAGTCGATCAAAGCCATCATAGGTATACGTAGTGGTATTGCCGTTACCATCTTTGCGAGTTTCAACCTTACCGTTAGCGGTATAACTGATTTCCTGGTCTACACCTTCAACAAGTGTTCCGTAACCTTCAGTGATTTTGATAGGGCGAGATAACACATCCAAATCTGTTTTGACGATTCGGTCCTCTCCAAAATCGCCTTCGGCATCCAAGCTACACGCCGAAGAAGGCGGGCTTGAGAACTCGAGGGGATTCATTCGGGTGACTTTGCAAACAGGACGATTGCGTGCATCGTAGTCAATTTGCGATAGCTGTTTCGTCTCAAGCGTTGACGCTAACTGAGTGCTAACCAGCAAACCGTAGTTATCGTAATCTCGCGTTTCTGTGGTGCTAACAATCAAGTGACTATCAGACGGCGAGGTTAATGTGCCTGTTCAATATTGAGGGGGATAACAAGAGTAAATTGTACCCTAGCCCCGACTAGCGAGGCTTTGAATTCAAAAGGTAATCAATCTTCTAAGATTATCGGCTTAAAGTTTCGCAGTTTTTAAAGTCTCACCTAGTTTTCCTACGATATAACAGGGGCGAACACGGGTTCGATTGTTGTGGGCGAAGCAAAGGCCCGATTCGGAACGCCTTGGCTCTTCCTCTGCTTCGACTGCTCGGAAATTCGTTCGGCTCTTGCGATCGCTGACTCAACCATTCTTCATGGCGGTGTACTCTTCTTTGCCAGATTCAGAGTGGTAGTGTAAACCTCCCTCATACTAGGGGCACTGTGATGTAGAGTTCGCCGGCTTACCTTTCCCCGAAAGTTCATAAAAAATCCGGGGCTGTATAAGTGAGGTTGACACTAATTATTCCTCTGACCCTAATTATAATTTTCGCAATTGTTTTTAATAAACTCACTAACAAGCTGTGATTTTATGTAGGCAAGAGGAGACCCTACTTTAGTTCCCTCGGCAGAGTAAAGCCAAAACAAATGCCGACCATTACGGATTTTATTCAAAGAGTCCTTACCCAAAACAAAATCGTACTGAGTATTATTCACTTGTATTACAAGTTGGTATAAACCTTCCGGATGGGAACCTGCAGCTTTTATTTTGGTCCGGTTTAAAAAGTCATCTACAAAACTCTTTGTTGTTCCCAGTTTGACTCCACATATTTTCACATTTGTGTCTGTGGCTGACGTCTCCAACTTTAACAATTCATCTAGCATGACTAAATCTGGAGGGTCTCGATGCATAAAATATATAGTCAGTCCAGCAAGAATCAAAACAATAACGCCAAAAACGACAATTAGCTTTATTTTTACTTCACTAGGCATTATTTTTCTCTTCGCTGTACTTTACCGGTAGATATTATCAATGTTCGTTCAATACCGGCGCTTTTTCCGACAGGAGTACCAACACCAGCTCCTCCAGTCACTGAAACGCCTTGATAAATGTCAGCCACTATCCCGCCGACCGACCCAACGATACCTTCTCCACCACTCACCGTTACAGCTCCAGAGTCACCAGCAAGATCTGATATTGTTTCTGCATTTGTAAACTCTTTACCAGCTTCTATCGAGAGCTCGGGGGTACCTCCTCCAATCTGTATCGAGACCTGAATACCAGTATTTCCTTGACTATCTTTTACTGTACCAACTTCAATCGACACTGCTGGTCCAGCAGCAATATTTACCTCAATTATATTTGCTTCAGTGCCCGACTCAGGAAGATCTTGACCATAAGGGCAATCATTGTGACCGGAACCGCCTGTTCTACACATACCCGTAGAATCTTCAAAGTTCAGCGGATCATTGCCAACGTAAGTATAGAGGTTTATCTGGTCCTCATACCCAACCGGATCGGTCTGCATAAAGCGGCCGAGTTTAGGATGGTACACTCGCGCCTTGTAGTGATAGAGCTCCGTGCCGGGAAGGATAATCTGGCCTGTGTATCTAAAGCGGGAGCTACTGCTGTTGATAGGCTCTCCAAAGGGGCCATATTGATGTTTTAGGCTTACTGCTCCAGTGGTACTGGTTTCAGTAATGATTGAGCCACGCTCATCAGCCAATAGGTACCGCTTGTTACTGGTGCCACTGCCTACATACAAAACAAGTGGATCATCATTACCAATGCCATGCACATAGCGATAGGTCATGACACCTGAGCTGTTGTACTCCGCCACCAATTCATCGCCATCGTACAGGTAATTATTGGCCGTGCCATTGTAGGTGGTTTTGGCTAACCGTCCTGTCGGGTCGTACTCCAAAGATAAACTTTTGCTGTTGGCATTGGCCGCTGTTAAGCGATTATGTGTGTCATAGGTATATGTCCAACCATCAAAACTGGTCAAGTTGCCGTTGTTGTCGTAACTGAGGTTTTTACTGCCTACCGTTTCATACTGATTTAACTCGTTAGTGGCATAGTCTTCCTGAGCAATCGACGGCACCTTGATTTGATAATCAATACTGGTGGTAATGCGGTTGGAAATTTGACTGGCTGGATTGTAATCCAAACGGGTGTCATTAATACCGACATGATGTAAACCATCAAGTCGACCAATGCCATCATATCCGAGGTAAGTGGTTTTATTATTCGCTCGACTGAGGGCACTGACTTTACCGAGGGTATCGTAGGTATAGTTCACGAGGGTCAGCAAATTGTTTTCTTTGATCGACGTTAACCCCCCTGCATTGTCATAGGCGTAGGTGAGATAAAACCCATCAGGATAAGTGAGCTTTGTGCGACGCCCTGCCAGATCGTAGGCATAGGTCAGCGTATGCGAACCACTTTGTGCGGTCTTTTGTCGCTGTAATCCGTCGTAGGTATAGGTGAGCGAACGGCTGCCCTGGGTGATCGATGATAGGTTGCCAAGACCGTCGTAGTTATGATCAATATTGCTTTCATAAGGTACGCTGGTATAGGACAGTCTGTTTAACTTATCGTAGGTATACGACAGTGTTCGTCCATCCCGTTTGCGGAAGGTTTTACGATTGTCGTTGGCATCGAAGCTAAATTGTTCATAGCTCCAATCAGGAAAACGAATTTTTTCTAGTCGATCAAAGCCATCATAGGTATACGTAGTGGTATTGCCGTTACCATCTTTGCGAGTTTCAACCTTACCGTTAGCGGTATAACTGATTTCCTGGTCTACACCTTCAACAAGTGTTCCGTAACCTTCAGTAATTTTGATAGGGCGAGATAACACATCCAAATCTGTTTTGACGATTCGGTCCTCTCCAAAATCGCCTTCGGCATCCAAACTACACGCTGAAGAAGGCGGGCTTGAGAACTCGAGGGGATTCATTCGGGTGACTTTGCAAACAGGACGATTGCGTGCATCGTAGTCAATTTGTGATAGCTGTTTCGTCTCAAGCGTTGACGCTAACTGAGTGCTAACCAGCAAACCGTAGTTATCGTAATCTCGCGTTTCTGTGGTGCTAACAATCAAGTGGCTATCAGATGGCGAGGTTAATGTGCCTGTCTCAATATGGGTGACTTGATCGTCGGCATCTCGGTAGGTAAATCGTTTTGCTACGCGTTTGTTTTGTTGATTAAGCGCGCCTATCTCCCATGTACGTCTTCCCGCCGCATCATATCGATAGTACTTAGCATCAGCAGTACCGGGGAGCGGTCCATCCTCAACGGTTAGATTGCCTGCAGCATCATACGTATAGGTAGTCACTGCTGATAAGGTGCCCGCACCGTTAGTTTGGGTGACGGTTTTCGGCAATCCTGTCAATCCCCAATACGTGTATTGAGTGATGGCCTCCCGCTCCGTGCCACAATCTCCTGTTGAGCATACTGATGTTTTTGTAAGACGAGAGATTCCACCTATTGTGCTATAGGTGTTGGTGGTTAAACGTCGCTTCCCTGAATCATCCGCAGGTTCATTTTTTGTCAGTAGTCCACCGTGATGGGGATCAAACGTAAAATCTGTTTGATTGCCTCGAGCATCTTTGATCCAGACGGGTCTAAAGCACCGAAAATCGTAACTACCCGAGGTACAGTAATTATTATTGTATGAGGCAGTTTCTAAGGTATCGGCCAGCCCAGAACCTGGTTTGGCAGTTCGCCGGTGCTGAGTAACGTTGCCCACTTCATCATACGTATAATGATCGCGGTTTCCTTCTGGATAAGTAATACTTTCTAACCGTTTACCGATGGCCGAATATGTGTAGTACGTTGTTTCATTGAGACCATTGGTATCCGCTGTCAGTAACTGCCTAAATTCTGGATAATTTGATACAGAATATGTCAGATCACGGCGATAACCCTCAGGACCTGTGATACTCAAGGCTGTAAATTTTTTCGCTGACGTCCCTGATGTTCCAACCGGGGTATAGCTGTAGTTATAGCTGGCACCCTCTTTGATAACGTTAGTCACAAAATTATTATTCGATACCCCACTGTAGTAACGCAGTGCTGATGTGGCTAATACGTTATTGATGGTTGATCCGGGGCGTTTGAGTGAAAAGTTCTTTGCTGTATCCTTTTCACCCAGCGCATTCGAAAATCCTGTATAGGTCCAGGTTCTTCCTAAAAGATCAACGACACTCGATGATGAAGTGCCTGAATAAATTTGTTGCGCTAACGGTGAAGTAGTACCTGAAGCATAAATGGCGGCATTTGAAACTTTGGACCAGCCGGACGCACCGGTATTAACGTCATTAGAGGCATAGCCAATGCTCAATGTGTAACCCGTATTACTGACGACACTGGTCGGGCGGTGGTACGTCACCATGCCAAGGGTCGCTGTACTGTAATTAATTGTTAACGTTTCGCCTGTGGGAAAATACACCTTATCGGCATAGTAAGTCCCTTCTCTGGCTTTATTGCCTGCACCACCCATGTTGATCAATGAGGATTTCTTGTTGTAGTGCACTTTGAGCCCAGTGCCGCCCTGAAAGTAGGTAAAACTGCCCGAGTCAATGTTACCTAGCAACTGAGATCCCGTATTGTCGTTGGGAGTACAGTCATAGTCTTTACAGGTAAACGCTTCAGCGGTTGAGCCACCGTACGTAAGAGAGATCGTTTCTAATCGACTGCCTGAACCACCCAGCCAATCTGTCGTCCAGAGTGTCCCAGTAACTTTTGAATCAAACTGCTGTAGCGTATGCAGAGATAGGTTGGGGGCCGCCGGAATACTAAGAACAGGCAACTGTGGGCGGTACGTGCCCGTCATCAAATCAACTGAATTGACATCAGGAGCGACAGTGGGTGGTTTGAGCTCGATGACTTCCTCGGCCAAAAGCGACGCGGATATCAGTAAACCAAAAATCAAGACAAGTAACGTGTACTTACGCATAGGCCGTGAATCCGCGGAGGTGTTGTTCATAAGCTCGTCTAATTTAATACGCCACCGGTCGGGCCACGATTGAGTTTAATAATCTTACCGGCCGAAGCACTTAAGGTGCCGTTATAGCAAACGACAGTCACACCCGTATTTTCAAAGATCTTGATGGTTTGCGAGCCGGTGGTAGGTAAATTTGGGTAATTACTGTAATCGTTAAAGATACCCAAAGCACAATATACTGCATCGGTGGTAGCCCAAGAAATGGTGGCATTTGCCCCATAGGAAGCGACACTATTAGGGGCAATAAAGGACGTAATGACAGGTTGTGTCGCAGCACTAACTTCGTGATCCGCAACACTCACGCGATTGCCAGCCTCATCATACGCATAGTTAATTTGCTTATTTGAGTCATCGGCTACTTGTATCAAACGGCCTCTTGCATCGTATTTATAAGTGGTCACAGGATCCGCAGCTTGTAATGACATGCTGAACGCCAAAATACTTATGCTCAAAATGATGGAAAGTTTTTGCACGAGAGATCTCATAATTAACTATACATTGAGAGTAGTTATAGGGGTGGGTTAATCATATAGATTTATACCGCGTAAATCGATTATTTAAAAATTTTAAAAACCACGTTGTTGCATCTGTCAAAACTTAATATATGGTAAAATTGTTCTGCTTTTAAGTACAGTGGAGAAGTCTACATGTCTTTAAAAAATACAGAGTTTGAGAAGTCTATAGTATCAGGGGAGGGTAATATTTCTGTATCCTCAAAACTTGCTAGCGAGCTTTACAGCTCCAATGATGGAACCAAATTAAGTCCTTCTAAATTCGCAACACAGGCTCGTGAAATAGCCAAACAACTCAAGTTAGGTGATAACACTCCGATGGTAGATAAACTGGCATCGCAGGCACACTTACTGGATGTACTATTTACTCGTACGGTTCAGCTAGCCGTCAATCAGGATTCAACTGAACGAATGTTGGCGCTTATGGATATGGCGCTGAAAGTGCAAAATAACGCCCGTCGTACAGCAAGTACAATCAATGAGCTGACACATCCAAAAATTGCCAATAACTATATCCGCACAGATACAGCAAATGTTGCAACTAATCAGCAGATCAATTATTCAGAAAAAATTTCCGATAACGAACTAAACAACGGTGACCTTTATGAGGTGGACAGAGGAATCACGCCAAGCACAGGCAGAAAAAATAAAGCAATGGAAGCCATGGTTAAAGTCGACAGGGCCAAAAACTGAAACAGGTAAGATTATTAGTTCTATGAATGCCCTGAAAGGTGGCGCATATAGTCAAGATCTTCTAGAACTAAACAACCTTTTAAGTCAGTTATCCAAATAATCAATTAAGCCACTTGTGCGTTAATGCAACATAACACGTGCATATGTACCCTCCTGTGCAATATATTTATATATATATTTAATATGTATATTGGAGAGAGAATGGCTGTTGCGTTGTATAAGAATTTACTTGATGGAAGGCCCCCCAGTATTGGACTAATTTCTGCCACATATATTGCGCAGTCGGCTGCAACCGATAAAGGGCTTGATAGTCGTAAGCTCCATGAAGTTCAGCTAAAAATTTTAAATGCAATACAAGCATGGCTTAAATTAAATTACCCAAATAAATTCGTTGATAGAAAAAAATGGGAAATTGGTTTTGCTGTGGATTCAAACTACTGGGGAGAAATTATTTTTGGTATCGACGATGTCATGGATGCATTAGTGCATTTGAGATTCCTTTCTGAGTCTAATTGGAAAGCTTTAACCGATGAGGTCGAATTGCCTACAATATTTTTAGCGTTGCTTTTTCTTGCCCTTGAGCACGCATCTAAGTTGATCGATGAAAATGAATCTTCATTGGTCATGTCATACAGTTTAATGGCGCATAAATGTGTAACTGAATTTCAGCTCATTACTTACATCTTTTCAGATTCAGATGAGCATAAAAATGATATTGAGAAGGCCGCGAAGGCCGCGATTAGTAATAATGCTCGTAAAGGGGGGCTTAAGAAGAATAAACCTGCCATAGCGTTAAAGGAAAAAGCTATAGAATTTTATAATGATGGTGATTATAAAAACCCAAGGCAAGGTGCAAGGGCAATTGTCCAAATGGTTCAGAAATATGGAAGAGCGGAGTTGGGATTCTATCTAACAACTGATGAGCCGTGGAGCAAAATTTACAAGTGGCTTTTGGATGCTCGGAAGAATGGTGAGCTCAGAGAGTAAAAATACCCCCCCTGCAAGCAGGGGTGGTATGTATGCTAGCAAAGCAAATATCTAATTTTATCTGATTCTAGAAAACTAGAGCCTCAATACAAAATATATGAGGTTCAAACTATGTCAGATAAAAAATTCGCAACAATCGAAGATCTACGCCTGTCACAGAATTTTCGCGAGAATACTGGCGTCAAGAAACACTTAACTACAATTCCTGTCCGGAAGCCTGGTAAGCAGGATTTTGTTCGAATACATCCTAATCCAGATTATCGCATTGATACCGCAGTCATTGAGCTTAAAGAAGAGCGTGAAGTCTACCTACTCGCGCCAGACCTATTACATGAGCTTCCATCCGAGTGGAAGGCAAAATCGTTAATTACCTACATTAATAGGCAGGGTGTTTTAGCTCTCTGGCCTATTGGGTTACCTAATAGTGAGGGACGGGCAAATACCTGGAACGACTCAGCAAGGGATGCAGCATTGCTTGCACAAGATTCATGGGTGCGGGTGTCGGCTAATATGTCACTTGGAGCTTACGATACTTTCAGTGCGCTGGGAGATATCCCTGAGCCGGAGTGGCCAGAAATTTCTTTTGAAAAGATTCTTGAAATTGCATTCAAGGGAAAGTTTATCGATTCGCTTGATCATGCTGTGGTGCGTGACTTGCTAGGGGGTGCCTAGTGGAAAATTTAATGGCACCTATAAAAGCAATTTGGCTCATTGACTTCGAGTTTATTTCAGTTGATGGAAATCCTCCAGAGGTTGTTTGCCTTGTTGCTCATGAATATCTTACCGGTGAGACGCTTCGATACTGGAAAGACGAACTGGCCGCAATGGACAAGCCTCCATATGACATCGGTAATGATTCGGTTTTTGTGGCGTATTACGCCTCAGCGGAAATGAATTGCCACTTGGCGCTCGGTTGGGCATTGCCTGAAAGGGTAATTGACCTATATGTTGAATTCCGTAACTTAACCAATGGCCTAGATACACCCTGTGGAAAAGGGCTAATCGGTGCGCTTGCATATTTTGGATTGGATGCATTAGACAGCGGAGAAAAAGACTCCATGCGCGATTTGATTTTAAGTGGCGGACCGTGGAGTGAATTTCAAAAGCAACAAATAATTGCTTATTGTGAGTCGGATGTACTCGCATTAAATCGGCTGTACCCAGCAATGCGTGGGAAATTAGAATTGCCTTATGCTTTCATTCGCGGCTCATTCATGAAGTCGGCAGCGCAAATGGAATTCAATGGTGTACCACTGGATACCGATTCACTTCATCTCCTTAAAGATTCTTGGGAGCATATTCAAGATTCGCTAATAACGAAAATTGCTGGCGGTACAGGAATTTATGATGGTCGTACTTTTAAGCAGGATCAATTTGCTCAATTCCTAATTGATCGTGACATCCCATGGCCTCGTTTACCTTCAGGTAGTCTCGATTTAAGCGATGACACATTTAAAGATATGACAAAGTCATACCCTGAAATAGCCCCTCTTCGTGAGTTGAGGTATTTGCTTTCAAAGATGAGGCTTTCTGACTTACCGGTAGGATTAGATGGTCGGAATAGGTGCATGCTGTCACCATTCAGTGCCCGAACTGGTCGGAGTCAACCAAGTAATTCTAAATTCATCTTCGGCCCTTCAGTTTGGCTAAGAAGTTTAATCAAGCCTAAAGAGGGGCATGGCCTCGCTTATATTGATTGGTCCCAGCAGGAATTTGGTATTGCTGCGGCCTTGTCTGGCGATAAAAAAATGAAGGAGGCCTACAAGTCTGGTGACCCCTACTTAGCATTCGCCAAACAGGCAGGGGCAGTTCCTGTGAGTGCGACTAAACAGAGTCATAAAAATGAGCGAGATCAGTTTAAGGAATGTGTTCTGGCGGTTCAGTACGGAATGGGTGCAGAGTCACTGGCTAGTCGAATTAATCAGCCTACCATCCGTGCAAGAGAGCTGCTCCGCCTTCACAGAGAAACATATAGAGAGTTTTGGGCTTGGTCTGATGCAGCTGTAGATCGAGCAATGATTAGTAATCAGCTTCATACTGTGTTTGGCTGGACTATTAATATAGGTACAAATCCTAACCCGCGATTTTTACGAAACTTCCCTATGCAGGCTAACGGCGCCGAGATGCTTCGGATGGCTATCACAGCGATGCTAGAAGAAGGGATTAAAGTTTGTGCCCCCATTCATGATGCCGTTCTAATTGAAGCACCCTTAAATCAGTTGGATGAAGTTATCAGCAAAGCTCAAATGATAATGGGTGATATTAGTGAATATGTATTAGATGGATTTCGACTTAGTTCGGATGTGGATGTCGTTAAATACCCTGGTCGCTATTCGGATGAGCGAGGAGCTCAAATGTGGGAAACCATCATTAGTCTAGCGACTGAAGGGCAGGGTAGGGAGTAGGTATGTCGATTGACCCCAAAAACCTCGCTTTACCTGACGGGCTCCGTCCACTTTTGAGTCATTCAGAGGAAAGCCGTCTCTCTGTGAAGTCCTGTAGAGTTCATGTAGAGGGACGATTTATAAGGGGGCCAATCCCTTTGTTGTGGCTTTCTCGGGCCGGTATGTTGCCGGGTAAGGCGCTTCATGTGGCCATTGCCATCTGCTTTTTAACGGGGGTTAAGAAAATGAATACAGTCCCCGTTTCAAATAAGTTGTTGGCTGAGTTTGGGGTCAATCGGTATGCAAAAAGTAGAGCATTGAAACAGTTGTCTGATGCAGGCTTGGTCTCAGTTGAACAAGGAGTGGGTCGTAGCCCCGTGGTGACTGTTCTGGAGTGGAATAATGCAGGTTAATCAAACTCTTCTCCCTCGTCTTATTAGATTGCGTGATGCACCTTATTATTTGGGTATGGATCGCAATAGATTTGGTGCAGAAGTTAGACCATTTGTCACTGAAATTAAGATGGGGGTGCAAGGAGTTGCGTTTGACAGGCTTGAACTTGACGCCTGGGTGGAGCAATATAAGTCTTGCAACGGGCGTCCTGGTCAACCGAAAGGAGAAACCATATGGGACGTAAAAAGATCCCCGGACTTATTAAAAGAGCCGGGATATGGCATATCGACAAGCAAATCTCAGGGCGACGTATTTGCAGAAGCACTGAAACAGATCAACTTGTAGAGGCCGAAAGATTCCTAGCTAGAGTGATAGATGAGGCTCGCCAAGCTGAATTGTATGGCGTAAGACCCGAAAGATCGTTTGAGGTGGCTGCGGCTAAGTACGTGCTAGAAAATCAGCACAAACGAAGCCTTAAAAATGACGTAAGTCGTTTAAAGCAACTCTTGCCTTGGATTGGTGCTACGCCTATAAGTCGTTTGAATCTAGGATCTCTGCAACCTTGGATAGATCAGAGGAGGGCAGAAGGTGCTGCCGCTGGCACTATAAATCACGGTTTGAAAGTAGTGCGCCGAATCCTCAACTTGGCGGCGCACGAATGGGTTGATGAGTTTGGTTTAAGTTGGCTCCTTGCTGCACCGAAAATTAAGTTGCTGCCAGATGTCGATAAACGCCAGCCTTATCCACTAAGCTGGGATGAGCAAGGAGTGTTGTTTGAAGCCTTGCCGAGGCATTTAAAGCAGATGGCGTTGTTTGCAGTAAATACAGGATGTCGTGACTCTGAAGTTTGTAATCTCAGATGGGATTGGGAGGTTCAGGTGCCACAATTGAAGACATCAGTGTTTATCGTCCCAAGTGAGTACGTCAAAAATGGTGATGAGCGTCTCATTGTCCTCAATGACATGGCGAAACGTGTTGTCGAGGAGCAGCGTGGAATGAACGGTGCCTTTGTCTTCCCTTATCAGGATAGGCCGGTACAGCGAATGCTCAATGGGGCGTGGCTACGTGCTCGTAAATCAGTTGGTTTGGATATGGTTAGGGTTCATGACCTGAAGCATACCTTTGGCAGAAGATTGAGAGCAGCAGGTGTTAGCTTTGAGGATCGTCAAGATCTTTTGGGGCATCGCTCTGGTAGGATCACAACACATTATTCGGCAGCTGAGTTAGCTTCACTAATTGAAGCGGCCAATAAGGTTTGCTCAAAGAGTGAAAAGCCAGATTTAGTCGTGATGAGAAGGTTGAGGATTGTGGGTTAGTCCCGCAAAAGTCCCGCAAGGGGCAAACAAAAAAGGCTTACATTGCTGTAAGCCCTTTGAAAATGGTGCCCGGAGGCGGAATCGAACCACCGACACGCGGATTTTCAATCCTAAACTCGGCCGCTTTATGCAGACCGATCCGGTTGGGTATGAAGATCAGATGAATCTGTATGCCTATGTGGGGAATGATCCTGCAAACCATACAGATCCTTCTGGAAAGATAATCGACACTATAGCTGATATAGGATTCATAGCTTATGACCTATATACTATAGCGGTAGAAGGCGTTACTGAGACCAATCTTGCCGCATTGGGTGCTGATTTAATTGGGGCTGCTGTACCTGGCGCGACAGGTTTGGGTGCTGGTGTTAGATCTGCCGCAAGATCTGAGCAACGTGCTAAAAATGTAACAAAGGTTTCAGGTAAGTCTCGGAATAAACCACCAGTACCGCTGAAAGAAGCAGAAGGGCGCCCTCACTCAATTATTGAGAAGTCAGGCAAGGATGGTCAGTACACAACCCACAATGGTGATGGTACGTGGAAACAATATCGCGGTTCAGGTCAAGACCATGGAGGAATCCCGCGTCCTAACGTGAAGGAGGCGGGAAAGAACGTCACTCCAGATGGAGGTGAATTCATTGATAAGGGGCGCGTGCGACCTCCTCGTTCGGACGAAATTCCAGGAGTTTGAAATGAGTGACAATAAACCGTTTGATTTCGCTTCCTTCGTATCCGCGAATGTGGGGCGCATTGTTTCAGGTTTTGACTACCTGCATGCAGTTTATAAGTCACAGGGATTGGCCGCTGATTTTATTCTATGGTTTGCTCGGCTGTTCTGGCCTGATTTCAAAACGGTAGATGGCATGATTTTTGTTTCGGAGTTGTTTAGTGCTGAGCGTTATCAAGAGTTATTGAGCAACGGTCATAGCCCCACTCAGGCTCAGTTTTGGATGAACCTTCTTGAGATAACAGGTTTATTCGATGACTTACCTACTGACCAAGCTTTGGGTATTGCTGAATCCCTAGCGAATAGTTGGAACTCAAAACTACAAAAGGAGCTTGGAATTTCCTCGCCTCTTGCAAGGGCTATTGTTGATGAAGAAACGGGAGAAGTATTTGTAACAATCGGTACTTCTGATGTTGAAGGTGCAAAAATTGGAACCTCAGATTCTTGCTCAGATTATAAAGCATGCAACTAATATGAATCGCCATTTAAATAAAAAGCTAGTTTGTTCTTTGCTTTAGGCGCGTCTATTTTTGCTGGTAATATTTTTAGTTGTTATTGCAATAACAATAATTCTTCCCATGCAGAACGTTGGACTTTTGATCAATGTAGAGGGCAACTTTAGTAAAGCAAATGCAGATAAATTTAACCAAGCTATTCAAAAACATATAAACGCACCAGGCACTAAAGAAATTCAAGGAACATACAGAGGAAATCCTGTTACATTCCAGACGAATCCAAATTCTGGTTTAACTGTAATACAGAACCCTAATGGCAACTTTTTGAGTGGTTGGAAGCTAAATTCTCAGCAGTTACAGCATGTTCTTAAGGATGGCAAGCTATGAACAAAGTTGCCTTGATTGAAAAGTACGTTTTGCTGCTTAATAAATTTGTTGAAGGTAAAATTTCAGCTCCGCAATTTGAGAGTTCCTATCTTGAAATGTAAAAAGCTGAAGCAGCAGAGTTGCCAGAGAATATTTATAATGTACTCAATAATTTGTTCATAGATACTGATGCTTATTGTGCTGATGATGAGCTTAGAGATGAGGATGATTTGAATGATGATCAACTATTGGTTAGTGCAAAGAATGCTTTAGAGGAATTATCCGATTAAGGAAGCATTTTGGGCGAGGTATTGCCACCTTGACAAGTAGTATTGTCGCAAGAGGTGTTAGTAATGCTGCTGCGGGAAGTGCAATTGGTGCAGTCTCAACTGTTGGCAATAATGCTATTGTTGGTAATAATTTAACAGATGGAGTTGCAACTGGCGCAGCCTTAGGTGCGGTTGGTGGTGCTCTTGGTTCTGTTGTTGGTGATGGTGTTGATGCAGCTGCTACAGCTGCTAAAACAGGAGCTTTGTAAGCGCCCTTAAATCGACACCTTGCCCTTCATACTTCACCCAGTAACTTAGATAGATTTCTGAGTATTCCACGGCAGTAGCGTTTCAAGCTTTTCGAGTGTGTCCGCTGCTGCAATATTGCGCAGTACAGGAGGTGACAGCTATATAGGAGAGGACGGAAGAGTATATTCTCATTCTACTGGTGAACATGTCAGAGGCAGAGGAAGCAGGTCGTTTCATAATGATAACCAAGGCAATCGGGCTGTAGATGTTCGTTCTCAATCTTTAACAATAGACCAAAGTGAAATTCCCAATTATATAAACCAAGCTTCTGGAGGTGACTTCAAAGTATGGGTTGATAATACTGGTAGAGTAACGAATCAGAATGGAGTATATCATTCTGATGGCCATCTTCAGGTACCTATTGGCTGATGAGCGAGGCTCTATCATTACTGAAACTAGTACCACTGGAGCAGTAAGCCTAAAACATCAATATGGCCCCTTCGGAGAGCCAATCAACAGCAGTAGCTCCCGCTTTAGATACACAGGCCAGATTATCCTTCCCGGCACCGAGTTGTATCATTACAAAGCTAGGGTATATCATCCAAAGCTAGGCCGGTTCCTCCAGACTGACCCAATTGGCTATGAAGATCAGATCAATCTTTACACCTATGTGGTTAGTGATCCCATGAATGCAACTGATCCAACTGGAGAGGTTGTTTTTACTATTGGCTGACAAATTAATGGAAATGCTGGTTTGTCTGGAACTGCAGCGTCTGGCAAATGGGTTAATATCTCTCAGAAGGGTATAAGTTGGGGGAATTATAGTAGTGCAGAAGCGGGATCAGATATTTCAACTCCTGGTGCTGGAGCAGGCTTCGAAGCTTCAGTTCTATTTACATCTGATACAGACGCTGCACTTAGTGGTATTTATATGGCAAATGGTGTGGATGGTGCGCTTGTTTCAGGGGATATAATAACCACATTACCATCTTCTGATGGTGCAGCTATTACCGGACTTCAAATCTCAGGTGATGTAGTAGGTGTACCAACAGATTTTGGAGGTCATAGTAGAACTGGGGTTGGCACATTTGAGACAACAGGAGAGAAAAACTGGAAACAAATCGCTGTAGATACAGTAGATGCCGTAGCCGATGCAATAAGAATGGCATTAAAAAATGATCATTAGCAAATCAATTAGAATGGTTGTAGCTATACTCATAATGGGTTATGTAGGCTTTGGAATATTAGGATGGTTCCTTGGTCCATCAAGAGCTGAGTTTTATAGTGATCTTTTTTATAATGAACAAAACTTAACCGTAAAAATATATTCATCTGAAAATTTTAAAAAACCGTTGGAAGCATTAAATAATAATGCCGTTAGTCAACTTATCTCATGCTTAAAATCAACAAAACCGACATTAGCTAACCTAGGTGAAAATCAAGACGACATATTTTTATATATTGGCCTTGAATCAGATAATTACCGATATAAATTGGGAATTAAATGGAGGCCCTCTATTAATATGGCATATATTTCAGGCGTTGAGAGAAAAGTTTATAAACGTACAGGTGAAGACATTTCTTATGCAGCTTTTGACAAAATAGGTGGAACTTGTTTGGATGAGTTATTGAGAAAATTAGCTTTTAGTAAACAATCTATCTAGGGAACAGAATATACTCCTAATACCTATGTGGCGAATGATCCTGCAAACCATACAGATCCTTCTGGAATGTGTTCCCAAGGAAGCTCAGAGTCTGAAGTTATCTGCAAAATTGAGGATACAATAACAGATTTTATCGAACCAATAATTGAATCGGCAATGCATGAAGCTGGTATTGACGTAGTTCCAGAAGGAGAACGAGATCCTGAAGGTGAATTTGCACATGAAGCTAGTGAAAATTCCGTAACAGAAGAAATTGTGGCAATTGGCGGTATAATTGCAAAATCGAAAATGGATGGAAAGAAATTTAGGCCCAAAACTAGAGGCGCGAATAAGAAGGATCGTAAACAAGTCGATGACGCAGCTCGTTCAGCTGGAATAAATAGGAAAGAATTTGGTAAGTTTATCGAAAAAAAGAAAAAATCCGAAGGTAAAGGAGGCAGTGACAATTATAGTTATAGTGATTTGCTGGATTTGGCAGACCAATTCAAAAATAGCAGGTAAAAGTAAATGCAAGAGTGTACAGACGTTGATTATTCATTAAGGTTTATTGATATCGACAAAAGCAGTGTAGCGTTTTTAGAAAAAGAATTTGTAGAGTTTAATTTCACTACGAAGGATTATTTTAAAAACCCCGAAAACTCTGTGTTTGTTATTGATATAGATGATAATTTTGATTCGTCAAAATTGAAAAGCTGCTTAAATAAAGTCAGTGAAGGTAAGGTTGAACTCTTTGTTTCGATTTTTTCGGAAGTTGACAGTGATATTATTGAGCTACCCAATGTAATAAATCAGCTAATAGTAGACCTCAAGCTCCCCGTAGTATTTTCATACACGATAATCTTAGAAGATTGATTACCTTTTGAATTCAAAGCCTAGTTAGTCGGGGCCAGGATTCAATGGCTCCCGCTTTAGATACACAGGCCAGATTATCCTTCCGGGCACCGAGTTGTATCATTACAAAGCTAGGGTCTATCATCCAAAGCTAGGCCGGTTCCTCCAGACTCACCCCGTTGGCTATGAAGATCTCGTTGTTAAAAATTCTTTAAATAAGATTTTTTGAAAAAAAATGATACTCATGTACTCCAATTCTCGAAATTATTATTGGTGAATACTTTTTGCTCATAAATGAACTGAATGTGTTGCCAATATTAAAAAATCGAGGATGGAACAATGAAAAACAATGGAAGCTACTGGTTAACAATTAAATCGTATATTTCGATCTTGAGTATGTTGGTTTTGACTTTGGGCATATATAGTCAAAATTCGTTCGCGCAGACTAACTCTAATGATGGACAAATTCTAAAAGTAAAATATAGAAATCAACACGCCGAATGGGTATTTGATGAGATTCCCGTAAAATTTAAAAGAGGAAAGGTGATATTTCAAGGTGATATGGAATTAGGATCAGTATTCGATTTTAAAAATAAGCTTGGAATATTTCAAGACGAATATATGATTTTATCATTAGCTGGAAAATCCAGTGGCGGTTCTGAAATAGGGGGTTATTGGGCACAAAGTATAGTGCCATATACATTTTCACAAACACTATCAACAGCACAAAAAACTACTATTTTGAATCAATTATCTTATGCTGAAAATACTTTCGGTATTCAATTTGTTCCTAGAACTAATCAAGGTAGTTACGTACAGTTTACATTTGATCCGGATTTATGGGCTTGTGGTCAGTCTGCAGTAGGTAAGACTGGTTCAAAGCAATATATTACTCTAAGATGTATGGATTCTAGAACTATAATTCATGAAATTGGGCATGCAATTGGATATATACATGAGCACTCAAGAAGCGATAGAGATTCATATATAAATATTAATTATTCAAACTTAGATGATTGTTCAAATCAGTTTTCTTTGATCTCAAATTCTACAACTGATACACCTTATGATATTAATTCGATAATGCATTATGGCTCATACTCAACACCAACATGTGTCTTTGATCAAACGCTTCCAATGTTAACTGGTAAAAATGGTAATATTATTCCTTGGGCTTATGCATATTCTAATTTGGATATAATTAGATTGAAAATGGATTATGGTGCATATAAGTCACATAGTTTAAATTTTGATACTTTTTATTGTTATTCTCAAGGGGTTTTTTCTTGGGATTCAAGTGTTGAAGATACATATTATAGATTGGAAAAATCAACATTTCCTACAGGGCCTTGGTCAACATTTAAAACTACATCATCAAATAGTTATACTCAATTAGGGCGAAGTTCTGGAAATTACTATGTTCGAGTTATTGGTGTAAATGGATTGGGTGAAGACTCCGCCAATTCAAATACTGTTTATGTGAAGTACTATTCAACATGTTATTGATTAATTATGGCTCTATAATGAGAATTTTGTTATTAGTGAATAGATAAATAATCAATATTTTTTAATTTGATTTTGACCTTTAGGGTAAATTGAAATGAAAAAACTATGTTTTGCGATAATACTGTCGTTTATTTTGACAGCATGTGGAGAAAGTTCATCTGATAAATCTGAAAGTTTTAGTTATACATTTGTAGGAATTGATGAATATTCACTTAAAAGTTTTGATCTTCCATTGGATGTTAAATATTGGGAAATTCGTTCAGAGAATTGGCCTGATCCGGTAGAATCTTTTCAAGTATACTCATTTGATCTTGATATTTATGATAGCTTAGATTCAGTTTTAAGAGATGAGATTAGCAATATAGTTTCTCCTTTAGCATTTGGAGGTGACTGTTTGCCAAGTGCTTGTGGCTATTTTGGGGTATTTTTAATAGAAAATTCTTTAGAGTTAATTCAAACACCAAATGAAATGTTGGAATTTTTTGGAGAAATAAATACGCCCATAGAACTAGCTATTTGGCTTAGATATACCGAACTATACAGACTTGAAAGTTACGAACCAATACATGGTGGTTACAACGCGATAGTTTCATGGAGTTCTTGCAGTAACAGAGGTACAAAAAAAGTATTTGTTGATACAAACGGTATTGTCACGGTTTTGAATGACTTGACAACCGAAAAACTGGAGACCACATGTTGATATGAATTAGTTGTAATTAGAATAACTTCATTCGGGTCTCACATTGTATAATTTGAGACCCTAGTACTGTTTTTTTCAAACACACGTCCCAAAAACCAAAAATTCAATACGCCTGCCCATAGCGCCTGGTCAGCTTCAGTCCAGCTGTGCTGAGTAGCGGTTGTCCATTCAACACCGTTTTGCACAGCAGCGACAAAGACAGCAGTTTTTGCTGCGCAATAGAGCACCATGAGCCAGTAAGTGATGATCGGGCGAACGCTACTGGATAGCGCGTCGGCCCATTTGACACCGGTGACGATGCCTTGAGAGGTAACAGCGGAATTAAGCGTGTTGATGGCTTTGGCTTGCTGTGCGGATTCAGCTTTTACCTCAACTTGTTTCATTGCAGTGGATGCGCGTAGCTTCTCCAACTCGAGATTTTTGTCGTGGATTGCGAGTTCGTGGCTTCGCTCACCCTTGCGGTCGATCCATTTGAGAATCTCTGGTGTTAGGCGGAATGCTCCGCCGAGCAATCCACCAAGTAGTGTCTCGATCACTGTGAGCCTCCCATGAGTTTCAGCTTGATGGCAATGCCGACGAGCGCTGTCGCCAGAATACCGGTGGTAATGACTTTGATGGTGGTTTGCCATGCAGTTTTTCGTGCTTCGCGCCATGCATCGAGTAGATCGCGTAACTCACGTATGTCTCGTGCGGCATGGCCGTTCTCAAGGCCTAAGTGTGCCAAGCATCGTTCAGCGCCTTTTTCAGCGGCCTGTTCTAAAATCGCATCGAAATCTTCGAGGCGCAGTTGGATGGTGGTGTCTTTGTCTTGATGGGATTCCATAGCGACCTCTCTATATCTCGATAATTTTGGTGGGTAGATTGGGGGCAAGGCCTTCAATGACGTTGTTTTTCACGAAGACCTTTTGGTTAATTAAGTTTGAATCGGCGCCTTTCGCTATTAGTGTGTCACCGCCAGGTAGTCTGACTTTGGCGATGTTTCCGGTCACCGATTCGACGGTACCGACTTGTAAAGCAGGCTGAGGTATAAGGTTTTGAAACTCTTGATACAGGTTACGCATGGCATTCCACTCCTAGCGTTTGAAAAACATCGGGCAGCCCCACATCGATGCGGGTTGATCGCACGAGCCCAATAGATGTGTTGCCGTCATCGTCGTACTGAACGAAGGCCCCGGGTCGGATGATTCCTGTGGTTTCTAGAACCGGTAGCTTGAGCCCCATTTCAAGTTGTCTGCCGGTATCGGACAATATGGCTAGCCCTCGTTGGCGAGCCGCAGCGGCAGTTGTGATCAGGCTATCGGTGACCATCGGAGCGAGGATATCACCAGCGGTTCCACTTCGAGTCACTTGACCGAGGATGCCTTGACCTTCGCCGCTCACATACACGCGGTTGTAGTTAGGCTTCTCCTTCCAGATAATCGACTCGCGGCTGACTGCATTGCTTGGCAGAACAACATCAGGGATTATTTCGCCCCAGTTCCATGGCGTAGCTGGGTAACGTGGTACAACCTTACATATTTGCTGCTCGGTATTCGGTAAAAGATAGGCGCCACCGGCTTTGGCCAAAGCAGCTAATGCACTGATGTATGTGCCCTGATGAGCAAAGGCACCTCGCGGTACATTCCAACTTTCCAATCCGTAGTCGATTTGCCAACCCAGTGACACACCATTGACTTGGAGTACATCATCAAACAGTTGTTGATGGGTGCGATCAGCCGTGTTGTTAAAACTCAGAATGGGCGCGTAAGGTGCATCTAACAGCGCATGTTTACTTCGCCCAGACACACGGATCAGTGTTTCTCCAAATGCCCGTTCTCGATTGATAGACTCTGCAAGTACACGAAACGCGGTTCCATTGACGTTTGCGATTAGCTCCACCGGACCATCAGCGTTGGGCTCAACTAAGCCTTGTGCAATGCCTGGTAATGACGCATCGAACCCCCATGCCCACGAATCCGCATCTAGGCTTAATGACATGGTGTAGGTTGGCACCAGTGTTTGATCGCTGGCTCTCATTAAATTGACGTTGTTGAACACGATGTAGACCTTCTGAATCGGAATGATGAGTGTGCCATTGGTCGGCGGTAGTACTGGTGCGGTATCGCACAAAAGCATTAATTGAGTACTTGAAGAACTCAGCGTGGAAAACACCAGGTCCGCCCTGGGGAAATAACAACGATCTATTTGCTGGGGTTCGGTAACATTGATTCGTGTGGTTCCGGTCGGTGGAACACGTCCCGCTTGAAATACAGTTCGCCATCCTTTGAGCAAAGGCGCAGCCATTTGGTAGCGGTAGTGCTGAACTAATGCCAGAGGACTGCCGATGTTCCAGATAGCCCTATAAAGGCGATTGGTTCGAATGCCGTCTTGTTGCTCAAAATCGATCGCGGAGATGTTCGCTTGTGCATCTTGTTGGCGATGTTCTTTTTGTAGCCATAGGCTAGTGGCATCTTGTTGAGTAAATATTAGGTTCTGGGGATTCGATCGAGCACTCCTGTACGGATTATCAAAGTAGATATTATCGGTAGTCAGTGCCTGTGGTAGTCGATGCGTTATCCCGCGACTACTGCCCTTGGTTTTATACCATCCGCCATTCCATCCAGCCGGTAAACGATGGGCATCTTGCTGTCGCTGTGGCTGAACGTAGTCGTTGGTCGATGTGCTCTGCCAAGTCGTTGTTTGCTCGCCTACTGTTGGACGTTCTGTTTTAGATTGATAGCTAATGTCCGCTGTTAGGCTATTTAAACTTGGTAAATCGGCTTGTAAGGTCAGTATGTAACGTGGCGCAATTTCAAACTTCGGTGTGCCCATGCCCGCCGGTGGGATACCCACTGGTGTTGCCGCAAACTCCGCCCAGTTTTCAATGAGGGTGTTGCCAAACTTGGTGGCACGCCATCCAGCTGGATCAGCGAAACTATGGAATAACCAAATGTAAGGCTCGCCCAATTGTTCACTTTGCCATCCTTCGGTGATGGCTCGGCTTTCCCACGCAAAGTAAAACGGGGCGTTAAGCGCAGATGGCGGTGATGAGTAACTTTGTGCGAAGCCAAAATGGGCGGTAGCACCGTTGCTGTCGATATCAAAGCACAAGGCTTGTCCACATCGAGTAAATTCGCTACCCAGTACAGTGATGCTTTGCGCACTGTTACGTAGGGCCGTGACGCCAAATCGGGATTGGTATCCTGCTGTCAGGGTAGCCGATTTGTCGAGTCCAAAATCAAAGGCAACGTTTTTGGATGAAGGTGCTGCGGTTGCTTTATCAAACCCAAACGTGACTGCCGGTTGATCCCCTAATCGGGTGTTGCCAAACGTACCGCGTGATCGCCATCCCTCGGGATTAATTTGGAGTGGTTTGCGAATATCCGCAATGTCACCAAATTGTTCAACGTGCCCACAACCGGCGGCGGCAACCACCATGGTGCCACCAAAGTAAAAGGCGGTATTACCGGTGGGTGGTATCTGATATAGGCTATCAAATAGGAGATCGGTTTTACCCGCCTCGATTACCGCCAGATTGGTGGTTGTGTGCCAGACCCGAGTGCGCCCAATGGCATGGAATTCGCTACCCTGAGTTGAGGTAGTTGTTGCCTGATTGGCAATATCTGCAATGCCAAAGCCTGTTAGAAGCTTGATGCCAGCGTCGGTAACACCTGAAGATCCACCGAAGGTAAACGCTGCATTGAGGTTGTTGGGTGAGTCGTAGTCGCCTTCAAAGGCAAACCACACAGCGGCGCCATTTTGGTCGGTGTAATACACCGAGCCTGTGATCGGGACTCGGCTGGTATCCCATCCAGCTGGTGCTATGGTTCCTGCAGCGTTGGATGAGTTTGCTAGTCCGAATTTGTGTTGATCGCCAAGGCCTGCGCCTGCGACGGGGCGTGCGCTAGCCATACAGTCTCCAGATCGTTATGGGGTATTTAGGCGTTACGAGCGGCGTAGTGCGCTGCTATACGTTCTGCTGGAACGATGTAGTTGTAGATCGCAAATTCAGCCATTTGCCCCTGTACTCGCTCTGAGTAGCTGGGTCCTGTGCTTGAGACATTGACGCCAATGCCAAGCCAATCCACATCAATGTTGTTTGGGATGGCCGACGCCGGGAGTTCACTGGCTAACACTCCATTGATATATAGACGAGTGGCTTTCAGCTCCCATGGATCGTATTGCACAACCAAGTGGTAGTCGGTGCCTGTATCTAACGTTACTGGAAATGGCTGTGTCGTCGTTGTACCTGATCGATCGTTCACTGACAGGGATAATGCGCCATCAATCATCGAGAGATAAATAAACGCACTGCTGTTGTATTTGCGGGTTAAAAATAATCGCTGGGTGCCAACCAGTGAATCAAAGCGCACAAAGCATTCCACGGTAAAGGTGCTGGGAATATCCACGCGGTCACAAAATACACCGCCATTACTAGTGGTAATACTGGGAGAGCCTGACACAAAGGGGGCGCTGTTAAATTCTGTACCCGACTCAAAGACCGCTCGATAATCACGGTGCCCCAATAATGTGTCGATTCGCTGTGGTGGCGTCAGGTCATTCAATCGAACATAGAACGACGGATTGTCTGCTTCGACTTCTGCCATATAGCCTGATTGTTGTGGCAGTACGACATGGTTTTCGGTGTTGGAGTAGGCATCGTAAAACTGCTGAACCTCCGCTTCGGTAAAGGTGCGTCCATAGATGCTTGCAAAGGCCACTGCGCCACCAAATCCCGGCGGAAGGTTGTAACGCTCATCGTTAGAGGATGCATAGCTGTGGCCGGTACCTCCGATGTAGAGCATATCCAGTCGTCGTATCGCGGCTTCTTTGTAGGCTCCACCGGTGAGTCGATTGGTGTTGTCCCAGTCTTCAAAGACCTTGGTGGATTGTGTATGCCCCCATAAGCGTCCCGCTCCGGTAATATCTGCGGTGCCTGTTTGTACACCATTCACATACAGTTCGATACTTTGGTTTTCAGTGTAGGCGATAATCACATGATAGTGCTCTCCAGCGATCACGGGTGATGTGATTCTGGGATCTGTTCTGTTTCGTGCGCTGAGTGGAAAACGCACGTTCATTTCCGTGGTGGTGACTTCCAGCGTTGGGCCGGTGGCGCGCATGTGATAGCCATAATAACTATCGTAGCCGTACATGGTGGCATCGTCGGAATCACGCCGGCCTGCCCACACAAAGATGAGCGAGCTTTCGTTGGATTGTGGCGCTTGAAAGATAAACTCAAAGGTTAGATTGGCGTAGTTATCGGGAACACTGGCATTATTGTTCCCTGTAAAGGTTCCAAGGCCTGGGAATAGTGTCAGCCCATTTCCAATGTCGGCTTCGGTACGGTTGGATTTGATGAACTTCAATGCGCCATCGGCTGCCGTGGCTTGCGCAAAATCGTATCCGGCAAAGACCGAGTGATAGGTGCTGTATAATCTTTCTCTTCCTAGTACGTTACCTCGAAAAAAGTCGTAAGCCACGCTGTCGAGGAAATCCGCAAACGATACCACGCCGCCTAGGTTAGGATCACGAATACGACGTGCCCAAAAGGCGGATTGCGGCCCAAGGTTGCCTTTGGTGTTGATGGGTTTGATGCGATCCCAAACCAATGCATTCTTGTAGGGAGGTCCTGAGGGATCTACCGACATCACCAGATATTCGTTATTGCGGTTTAGCCCATTGAAGGCGTAGCCGCCATTTTGGTCCGTGGTGGTGTAGCCGATTTTGTAAAAGGTTTCGCGCTCAAACAACAGCACAGGTCGGTTTGGCATGGCTACACCATCTTCCGACACGATTCCGTAAATACCGCCATCGCCACCGAGCAAATCTCGACTAGGGATGGGATATAAATCGGATGTAACTGACGCTGCTATTCGATAATCGGTATTGGCCGTACGAACCGGTCGATACTGCATCGACTGAGATACCCAAGTTACATTGTCATCCGAAGATTGGATCAACCAGTCGATGGAGTCGGCTGCAATAATACTGTTGCCGTTGTAGTTGGTGTCAGTGACGTTCACCAGAAGATGATCCACTAATACCGCATTACCCTCACCAAAATCAAAATCCACGGCTCGCCATGTGGTTGTGGTGCGATACCCTGGCCAGTTGAAGGCACACGCAGTTTGATCATCGCCATCAGTCAAATGTTCCAGCGGGAAGCTGGTGGTGTTGATCAGACTGTTATTCAGCGCAGTGGAAAGCAGTGGCGTATTGGGTGTAGCTGTGAGCTCAGCGCCATCTTTGGCGAACAGGCGTAAATGATTGATACCGAGCTGTGCGTAGTTGTAGGTGTTGATGCTTCGAAATTGAATGCGCCAATAGCGTGCTGGGGCCGTCATGAGAATAAGTCCTAGAGTCGGAAAATCTTGTTAACACCGTTGTCCCAAGTGACGATGATGTCCCCGCCGTTGGGGGTGATCGGTAGACCAGTGGCGGTATCGATGTAAGCAATTAACGGTGATGCGGCGTCGTTGGGCGTGACACCATCGACATCGAGGACTTCCTGATAGATCAGTAGTGCTTCGATCGATGGACCGCTGACGGCCGCGAAGGTGACATCGTCTGCATCAGCCGCGCCGTTAAAGCTCGTCTTGTTGACCAGAGTGCTGGGTGAGCTAATGCGGGCTTCAACGGGCACAGCATTGAAAAACTCGTGTGTACTGTCGAAGGTGTAGACACCCGTATCGATCATGACGACTTTGAGATCAGCGGTGAGCCAGTTAAGTTGGGCTTCCAGAAATCGCTGACGGCCCTTATCGAACAAGTTGTTAGACATGAATATTTCTCCGATATGATCGGTGAGTGAATTGTTTGTTGTGGTTTGGTTTAGCTGAGTTTGGCGGCTGACAGGTAGGCGTAGCCACCCGCATAGAGTTGGGTTTGGGGTAGTTGAATATCGCCACCGGCGTCGGTTTCACTGCAATCGAGATCCAGTACCGTGGTTTCTTCACCGTTCACCAGTCTTGCCCAGGTCACTATGCCGCTTTGGGTGATTAAGGCATTGGATAGCGGTGTGAGGGTGAGTGTAAGTTCTGTGACATTGCCACAGGGTTTGGTCAGTTGCACTTCTGCCAACATGACACTGGTCGGTGTTTCTTCTGGGGTATTGGGGCGTGTGCCACCGTAAAGTCGTAGTCTGGCGTTTAAAGTGCCACGATCTAAAAAACTGCGGGTCGCTTCTAACCGGATGACCTGATATGCATCACTCAGTGTAATGGTCATGCTGCCACCTCGGGCTTTAGGTCATTGGCAATGACACTGCGATAATGGCCGGTATAGTCGTGACTCATGACGTTGTAGTGCTGATCGCTATCGAGATGGTCAAAGCGATACAACCCTTGGGGATCACTCCAGGTTTCAGCCACTAACAAGTTGGTATTGGCACTGAATAGCTGGACCTTCCTTGCTAAGGGCTCATTGGGCGTCCCTTTGGCTTTGATCGTACCCTCAATAATACCGTTGCCACCGAAGTAGATGTTTCTTGGTGCGTATTTTTCTGCTCGGTATCTGTAGGCATAGCCTTCGCCGTTATTCCATAACGCTGAATTGGGACTCCGTTCTAAACCAAGCGATTTAAATTGAGCGTCGGGTGCGGTGTTCACCAACAAAGTCCGTTCATGGGGAGCTTGGTCAAACTCTTCAGAGGCAACCAGATCGGCAATAATCCAGTCCTGCACATCGGCTACATTCACCTTTCCCCATTGAATATAGAGCGTAGCGCCACGCGAAAGGCTGTTGAGGTAATGGGTCACCGAGTCATTGGTGCGACTAAAATCAAAGGTGTTAACACCGGGTACGTTGTGCTCGGCCAAATAAGGAACAACGGTTACTGTGAGCTGGGTTTCACCCGTGGTTGGCCAGGCATCTTGGGCAGTGTTGGTACTCCATACTGTTTTGAGTTCATAGGTGACGCCATCAAGATCAAAGCTCCGTGTGACCACGCCAGTAGCATTGCTGCTGTCATAGCCGGTGTTGCAGTAAAAACGGAGATCCAGTGGTTCAACGGGCTCGTGTCCCATCTCGATCTCACACGCCCATATGCCATTGATCGTCCAACCTGAGTACACGCCCAAATCGACGGCGTCACTGCCTAGAGCTTTACTGATATCAATGGAACCATCCGGCGTGGTGTAGGTATTTCCTCCCAGTCGTACCCAGCCGTTGGCTGAGGATACTTCAGCCCCTTGGGTACCATCAAAGGTATCGGCACCACCATCGCCCCATGGATTGCCATCTTTGGAGACAGTGAAATTGTTGTTAAAGGCAACGAGGTTGCCTGTTCCCAATCTCGGGAGCAGTAACAATGCCATCGCGGTTTACCGCCAAGGGCCTGTAATATCAAAGGCTACTTGGGCGCCTTCGCTATCGGAACTGTATTGAGTTCGCACCAATACGAATTGCTTGTCAGGTTGCCCAACGACATTGTCGATGATGGTTTGGTCGCTGTAAGGTCTGTCCTGATGCATCCAGTGCATTCCGGGCATCGTGCCGCGCATGTGGCCGTCTTCCTGACGTACATAGGTGGGCATCAGCCATAAACTGTAATCCGCGCCATTGGGGAAGGGTAAGTTGCCACGACCACAAATCTGTTGATTGTTCCCGGTATTGAGTGAGGTCACGCCCCAGCGGATGTAATTGCCGACTTGGGTGTGGTTGCGGAGCATGGCTTTACCGCTCCAGTTGAGAGTGTGGGTCAATCCATAGCCGTTGTATTGGCCTGGGTAGCTGGAGTAGTTGTTATTGGACCAGTAGTGATCATCGGCACACAAAACTGTGTGGTAACGATCGCCGGGTTTAAAACTCTCAATATCACCAAAACAGTAAAAATTACGGCCATACCAGTTGTAGGATTTTTGGTTGGTGATGAACAGATAGAACAGTCGGTCATCACCGATCAATACCCAATTGCGGTCGCCACCGCCGCCGTCACCGTAGATGTCGTAACCGGATTGCTGGGCGTGATACCACTTGTACCAGCCCCATTGGTTGGCTTCCCACTGTTGCCAGTTTTGGGTGGGCTTACTGGCGTCAAAAGGAGCCTGACCGCCGACAATGGTGTCGATATCGGACATGCCTTCAACAATGCCGACGTTAGCCCATTTGGCCCAGGTGTCCACGTATTCATTGGCTTTGATACCGTCATCGATGAGTAGCATGTTGCCGGGTGACTGCGGGTTTTTGCTGCGGTAGGCGCGCTTGTTGGAACCGGTAAACGGTATCTCCCAGCCGAGCGGTGATACGACAGCGCTCAGACTCGTTGCTGTGGTCGCTGGAGACGTCGGTGTACCTGTTAT
>Ga0209961_1000026_pt1 | contig 59945 bp, 55 predicted proteins | sample SalPonA_B_H2O_MG_FD_185719 | JGI IMG/M metagenome (GOLD analysis project Ga0209961, IMG submission 185719) | Water microbial communities from South San Francisco under conditions of wetland restoration - Salt Pond MetaG R2A_B_H2O_MG (SPAdes)... | ecosystem: Environmental > Aquatic > Non-marine... | reverse complement strand
AAGTAGGTGAAACCACTACTTTCGTGGAGGTAGGCGCACAAACATTACAAACGATCATTATCGAACCTAAGACAGAATAGCCATGAGCACAGCAGTACGATCAAAAGTTTCCATGGGCCAGAAAGTGGCTTTCGGGGTAGGCATGTTGGCCAACCAAATGTTCCCAGCAGCCATGAGCATCTTCATGGTCGTACTCGTTCAGGATTTGGGCTTTCCCGGCTGGATGTGGGGAGTGATTTTCTTTGCACCGCGCGCCTTTGACGCTATTCTTGATCCGATCATGGGTTTTATTTCCGACAACACCCGTTCGCGCTGGGGTAGACGCCGCCAGTACGTATTTATCGGCGCGTTGCTGATGGGCGTTTCCTTCATCTTGTTGTGGCAGTTGCACCGCGAAAATTCTTTGACCTACAACTTTACGTATTTCATGGTCTGGTCGTTTATTTTCTATTTGGGCCTCACCATTTTTGGTGTGCCTTACGTGAGTATGGGCTACGAGATGAGTGACGATTTTCACGAGCGCACATCCGTTATGGCTACGGCACAGTGGATCGGGCAATGGGCTTGGGTGATCGCGCCGTGGTTCTGGGTCATCATGTACGATCCGGATTGGTTTCCTACTGCCGATGTTGCTACACGAACCCTCGCATTTTGGGTCGGTATTGTCTTTATGTTGTGTGCAATGGTTCCTGCCTTCTTTATCAATTCTGAATCTACCCTCGACAAAGACTATGAACCCCTCGGATTCCGCGGCGTATTTAACGCCTTGGGTCAGATCGTTCAAAGTTTCAAAGAAGCATTTTCTTCTGCACCCTTTAGAAAATTGTGCATCTCTACCTTCTTGATTTTTAATGGATTCAACACCATCGCAAGTTTCACGTTCTTCATTATTAAAAGTCATTTGTTCAACGATGATGCTTCCGCCGTGGGTGTGTGGCCGACACTTTTTGGGAGTGTAGGAGCAATTGTCACGACCTTTTTAGTTATTCCAATCGTAGCAAGAATGGCACGAGTATTGGGCAAAAAACGTGCATTTATCATTTCTCAAGGAATATCCATAATCGGTTATGTGATGCTGTGGTTCCTTATGGTGCCCGGCAAACCGTATTTATTCCTTTTCGCACTTCCGTTCCACTCGTTTGGGATTGGTAGTCTATTCACGATTATGATGTCGATGACCTCTGACGTGCTCGATATCGATGAGCTCGAAACCGGCAAACGCCGTGAAGGTGTGTTTGGAGCCATCTATTGGTGGATGGTGAAGCTGGGCTTCGCATTCGCAGGAGCATTAAGCGGCTTGATCCTCACCTTAGTTGACTACCAAAGCGGCGCAGTTGCACAGCCAGAAGGTGCCGTAGACAGCCTACGTTTGGTGTTTTCCGGTCTGCCGATCGTTTGTACCCTCATAGCCATGTATGTGATGAGCACCTACAAGGTAGATGAAGCGTATGCCCGTGATATTCGCGCAAAATTGGACGCTAAAAAATAGAAACTTACCCAATCATTAAACCCAACTTTAACTATGTCGTTTCGTAGAGAGAAATTTCTGTCACTAGCGGGCATCAATGCTCACGATTACTCCACCGATCAACTAAAAGAGATGAGCCGTACCCTTTTAAAGGACGGCATTCACGGTATCTGTTTTAGTGCTTATGACGAGGGGCAGGAGCCTGGTGATCAACTGACGGAGTCACAGATTCGTCGTAAACTGACCATTTTGCAACCGCACATCAAATGGGTTAGGACGTTTTCCTGTACTGAAGGCAATGAAATCATTCCTCGCGTAGCCAAAGAGTTGGGTATTCAAACCCTTGTTGGCGCCTGGTTGAGTGATGATTTAGAAAAAAACGATGTAGAAATTCAGGGGCTCATCGATCTTTGCGCAGCAGGGGTAGTAGATGTCGCGGCAGTCGGCAACGAAGTACTCTACAGAGAGGAATTGACGGCCGAAGCATTAGTCGGTTATATCGAATCGGTAAAGTCTAACGTAAGTGGTGTTCCTGTGGGTTATGTAGATGCGTACTACGAATTCACTTCGTACCCTGAGGTTGCTGATGCCTGTGAGATTATTTTGGCCAATTGTTACCCGTACTGGGAGGGCTGTTCGTTGGAATATTCCTTGATGTACATGAAACAGATGTACCAAGAGGCTCTTGACGCTGGTAAAGGCAAAAAAGTACTCATTACTGAAACGGGTTGGCCTTCTTACGGTCAAAGTATCGGTGGCGCACATGCCTCTTTCGAAAACAGCCTTCGTTACTTCATCAACGCCCAACGTTGGAGCAAGGAAGCAGGTATCGACATGTTCTATTTCTCGTCCTTTGATGAGTCTTGGAAAATTGCCGCCGAAGGTGAAGTAGGGGCTTCATGGGGTTTATGGGATAAAAATGAGCAGCTCAAGTTTTAAGTGTATCTTTCATGTTCGATGAACAAGTGGATACTTCTTACTGCTTTTTTTCTCGGGCTTAACGCCTGCAAAACCTCCACCGTTTCTTACGAAAATGTAGAAATTACGGTAGGGCTAGAGAATATTCAAGCCTGGAATCTCAAAGATATCGCTGTAGTCTTGAATGACTCGGTCATAGGGCATACAGATGCTGATGGAACGTTTGTCGTTCCGTTGCTCTACGAAACAGATTCACTGCGTGTACAGGACGAGGATTTCACTTTTATTCGCGAGCGGTTTTGGACCTCATCTCCACAGTTCAGCTATCGATTTTTCGCCCAGAAAAGGCTCGATTCATTCGATGTGAATGCCATCGATTTTCTGACCAGTCTGCAGCTTTCCAACGGTCTTGTTCCTTCGATAGAGGGCGGCACCGTCATTAGCACTTACGATCAGGCCCTGGCGATAATCGCATTTTGCATCAGCGGAGAAGTCGAGGCTGCCGAAAAGGTATTGGACTATTTCGAATCTCGACGCGTTCCCGAATTGGAACAAGGTCTGGGAGGTTTTTATCAATTTCGTTCGCCAACCGGCATCCCTACAGGCAACCGCTGGATGGGGGACAATGCGTGGTTATTGCTAGCGGTGCAGATCTACCATAGGACCATTAATCACGGCATTCTGAAATACGGTGCACTTCAGGGGTCCTTACACTTTTGGCTCGCTTCTTTAGAGGATCCTAACGGCGATGGTTTGTACGGTGGGTACCGAGAAAATGGAGATACCATACATAAAATTACGGAAGGCAATATTGATGCCTTCGCAGCACTTACTTCTGCCGATGTGTGTGCGAGTATTCTTCGTCATCTCGAGAAGGATAAATGGGACCCAGTGGATGGGAATCTCATGGCTTGGCCAACGAACAACGCTTTTAAGTTCGCATTAGACTGCAATACTTGGAGTTATTGTGCATTTCCGGCATATCCAGAGTCGGCCCGAACGGGTTTGGATAAGTTTCAGCTCACTGCCACTAGTGCGGTATCGGGCGAAACCATCACAGGGTATTGCTTTGATGAAGATCAGGATGCCTTATGGTTTGAAGGAACTGCACAAGTCGCACTCATGCATTGGGTGGCCAGCGATTCAACGGCAGCGAATGAGGTGTTGACCGAGCTTCGAAAAGGCTGGATTACGAGCGCCTCGGGACATCAAGGGCTCCCTTATACAGCGAATCACGGCACCAGCTATGGTGCGGGTGAACTTTGGGCCACAGCAGCAACGGATCCATGTGTTTCTTCTACGGCATGGTACCTCATGGCATCGCATCGGTTTAATCCCTTCTTCGGCAGTAAGAGGAGAAACATTTCAGAGGGTCCTGTTTTTTGGCTATAACTGCGTGATTTAGTTGCATCTTTGCAACATGGAACACAAAAGCGGTTTTGTCAATATTATCGGAAATCCCAATGTGGGGAAGAGTACACTCATGAATGCCCTTGTGGGTGAGCGGCTGAGTATCATTACACCCAAGGCACAGACTACACGTCACCGTATTTTCGGGATTTTGAATGAGCCTGAGTACCAGATCGTATTTTCAGATACCCCAGGTGTTATTCAGCCCGCTTATAAGATGCAAGAGCATATGATGAAGTTTGTGTCTGAGGCATTTGAAGACGCAGATGTGTTCCTGTATTTGGTGGAACCTGGTGATCGGGCGCTCAAAGATCAAGGCTTTTTTCAGAAATTGGAAACGACTGAGCTGCCTGTTTTGTTGATTATCAACAAGATCGACACGACTGATCAGGAGCGATTGGAAGAAGAAGTGGCGTATTGGAAGGAAACATTACCGAAAGCGGAGATTGTTCCTATTTCGGCTTTAGAAAAGGCGAATACCACGTATTTATTGGAGCGCCTTGTCCAATTAATGCCGCTCAGCCCCCCTTATTTCGACAAGGAGGCATTGACCGATAAGACAGAGCGATTTTTTGTTAGCGAAATTGTTCGCGAGCAAATATTGCTGAATTACAAGAAAGAAATTCCCTACAGCGTTGAGGTCGATGTAGAGGATTTCAAAGAAGATGAAGACATCATTCGCATCCGTACCGTAATTTATGTGGCACGTGATTCGCAGAAGGGAATCATCATAGGACATAAGGGCTCCATGCTGAAAAGAGTAGGGATCGGAGCTAGAAAACAACTTGAAGCTTTCTTTTCAAAGAAAATCCATTTGGAGACCTTTGTGAAAGTGAAGAAAAATTGGCGTGACAACGATATGCAGTTGAAGCGCTTTGGTTACAAACAGTAATAGTATGAGCAATATAGTTGCTATCGTGGGTCGCCCTAATGTTGGGAAGAGTACCCTTTTTAATCGCCTTATCAAGCGCCGTGATGCTATCGTTGATAGTACCGCTGGTGTGACACGTGACCGTCACTACGGAAAGAGTGATTGGAATGGAAAGGAATTTTCTGTGATTGACACGGGGGGGTACATTGAAGGATCCGAGGATATTTTCGAAGCGGAAATACGTCAACAAGTCGAGTTGGCTTTGGACGAGGCTTCCGTAATTCTATTCGTGCTCGATTTACAAGCGGGATTGACTGAATTTGATAAGATCATTGCGGACCTACTTCGCAAGACTGAGAAACCTGTAGTTTACGCTGTGAACAAGGTAGATAACAGCATGCTGGAGCTAGAGGCAACCGAGTTTTACGGTCTGGGTATCGAACGCTACCACACCATTTCAGCTGTGAACGGCGGAGGAACTGGAGATTTGCTCGATGAATTGGTCGAGCATATGGATGAAAATCCAGTGGATGACTTCGACGACTTACCGAAGATGGCTATAATCGGACGTCCGAATGCGGGAAAATCGTCTATTGTGAACGCCTTATTCGATGAGGAGCGCAATATTGTTACGGATATCGCAGGGACTACTAGGGATACCGTAAATACACGCTTCAACAAGTTCGGATTCGATTTCATGTTGCTCGATACTGCAGGTCTTCGCAAGAAGGGAAAAGTACACGAAAACCTTGAGTTTTATTCAAATATGCGTTCGGTTCGAGCGATCGAACATGCGGACGTATGTATGATGATTGTTGATGCGACGCGCGGATTTGAATCACAAGACATGGCCATTGTTTCACTTGTTGAAAAGAACAAGAAGGGACTTGTGATGGTCGTGAATAAATGGGATTTGGTAAATAAGGAAACCAACACGGTTCGTGATGCAGAAGCTCACATTCGTAAGAAATTGGAGCCCTTTACCGATTTTCCCATCATATTTACGAGTGCCTTGACCAAACAACGTGTCTTAAAGGCGTTTGAAGAGGGTGTGAAGGTCTACGAGCGTCGCAAGCAGAAGATTAGCACTTCGAAGCTCAATGATACCATGCTGGAGATTATCAAGAGCTATCCGCCACCGGCAGTAAAAGGGAAATACGTGAAGATTAAATTCTGTACGCAGTTGCCTACTCGAACTCCGCAATTTGCCTTCTTCGCGAACTTACCGCAATACATTAAGGAACCGTACAAGCGCTTTTTAGAGAATAAAATGCGTAAAGCGTTCGACTTCCACGGTGCTCCTATCGAGATATTCTTCCGTCAGAAGTAGTATCCATTTTTAGGATTTACGATGTATTGATTTTCGGGGTTTATAATTGATAGCAGATTACAGAGTTACTGTGTCCAGTGATTACTACTGGGCGTCCTGTTGAGGATAATCTGCCCGCTTTTGCGTGTGTTCCACTATACGTATTTAGTGTCTCGATACTGGTCAAGTTCAGTACGGTGATGGTTCCTTCACTTGAGAACAACACGCCAGTTCCGCCAGGGTAGCTCTCTAATTCAACCAGGTTTTGTGATTGAAAATCAGAAATGTTTCCGTCGGTGATGATTTGAACTTCGTCTTCAGACCACACTATGGATCCGTAATTTTCGGTGCGATATCCAATCGGTTCTGAAAGGGCTAATTCTTCAAATGAGAATGTACCGTCCCAAAGTTGTCTCTGTAACTGTGATGAACTTCCAAGTCGCACAATGGCTGGAATTGGGCCGTCTACCATCGACCATGGATTCGAACTTGCCTCAAAGGCATTGGTTTTCAAACGTATTTCGCCACGTCTATTTAAGACGACTGGTGTAGTCCGGGTAGAGGTAATGATATAGTCCTTTCCGTTTTTCTGGAAGAGGAACGGCTTTTGAATGAGTGGATCTTTTGAAGCATCCGTTTTCCAACCTTTGACCAATTGACCATCTCCCGTGTAGTTGTATATCGAAGTTCCGCATGGCACAAGGATGCGGTAATTTCTGTTTTTGTCATAGTCTAAAACTGCAGCTCCAAGTGTCGTACTTTGCGGCAAGGAAATAGGATAGTTCTCCACATCTCTACCCAACAAATCAATACAGTGCAATTGATTTGAGGTTGTGAAGAGCAATTGAAATTTATTGTTTTTAAACAGATCCACTTGATCGATGTCCCCAACAATTGGTCCTTCTAGTGTTTTCTTCCATGCGATTTTACCATCTTCCAGCAGCCAATACACGATGTTCGAGGCATCTTGAACGAGCACATTGTTGAGGCCTGTGCGGTGGTTTTTAACCAGCCAAGGTCCCCTGGAAATTTCTGCTTCTAAAGCCGTAGACCAGAGGTAAGTACTGCTTTGTGTTGTGGACTCTTCTTGCGGATAAACAGTAATGTTTCCGAAGGCTAAATCATCTTTTACATCTAGGCTTGCAAGCACATTCATATTGGACCAATTTCCACCGCTCACCCCAGTGATCAATGATTTTTCTTCGGCGAGTGTCAGCGGAAAGGCAAGGCTGAAGTGTGCTTTTTCGTCGATGTGCTCTTTAAAGCTGCTCAATCTGTCCGTATTGCCCCAGTGTTTGCCAAGGCGTAATTCTCCCGCATACACCTCGAGTATGTTTTCATTCGAGGCGAGCAGTAGCCAATCGTCATGAATCATCCAGGAAGGTGTTCCTAGGTCGCTGAAGAACCATCCAAAGAGGCTACTAAAGACGAATTTGTGCTTTTCTTGAAGTGTGCCTTTTGGCATGCCTTGCCATAGGCTAGATTGACTGCTGATATGTTCTAGCGCATCTTTCATGGCACTAGATTCCTCTAAAGCTATGCCTAAAACGACCTCATCGCCATATCCGGCACGGAACATCGCTCCACTAACCCAAGTGGTGGCTTTCATGGCGTCTATTCCTGCGGCGTCAAGTAATGAATTGGCTTTTTTAAGGCGTTGCTTTTTACCGCGATAACGGTTGAAATCACGCATCCATTCAGTGGGTTTGCCAACATTCATGGTTAAAGCGTACGAACTAGAGGATGCAATCGCAGCACTGTAATTTGTCGGTGTGGCTCTGTGGTTGAAGTTACTTAAGAAGGTGTTTGAACTATCGCTACTCAAACTCACCGCATTGATAATGAGTTTGTTTTCGCGAATCGCAACATCCATTTCACTCCAGCTTGCAAGGTGCTTCGCCCAGCTGAGGTCAGCATGGAAGAATTGATCACCGACCGACTCTAGCTCACTGTGCTGAAGGAAAATATTTAGGTCGTCGCTCGAAGAGGCATTGGTCCAAAGCTTGTTGAATCCTGCGTTTTTTTGAATGTCTGTTCCGTTGTTGAATTGATTCAAAAGATCCTGAAGAAGTCCCTCATTTTTACACCAGGCTAAGGCATTTCCTTCTCGAACGATGAAAACGCTGTCCCAAGGCGTTATCACGTGTTCCTCTAAGCCCAGCGAGGCTTGTTTCTCCGGTGCTAGAGTAGTGGACCAAAGCCAATCCATTTTATCTGCTCCCGAAGGCACTAATGCTCCAATCCAAATACCTTCAGATCGCTGCTGTAGTTGGTCGAACGGGATGGCTTGTAAAGCGTCTACCCCTGAAGAATCTGCGAGCGCCTGTGCTCTATCCAAGGCATTGATTTTTACAACAACCGATGCATTCAATGGAATAAAGGAGGTTTCGGTTTGAGTTTTCGCCGATTCACTACATTGGAGGAGTAGGAGAGATAGACCTAGAAACAGTACGAGCTTTGGGAATTTCATGGACTTGAAATTTTTCCATAAAGCTACCGAGATTTGTCTCAAACGAGTAGTGGCAAACTGCTTTAGTTTTTCACAAATCGAACAGGTTCAGTTGTCTGGGTAGCAACTGGAAACTCATTCGATGTTCCGGAGTGGGTCCATGTGCTCTGATGGCCTCGCGATGTGCTTTTGTTGGATAGCCTGCATTGCGCTCCCATCCGTACTCCGGATACTTGAGCGAGAGCGTTCTCATGTGTTCGTCTCGATACGTTTTTGCTAGAATAGAGGCTGCAGCAATATTCATGTACGTAGCATCTCCCTTGATTTGGCAATGAAAAGGAAGGTCGTCCAAAGGGTGGAACCGATTCCCATCAACGGCTATGAAATCAGGCGTTGTACTCAATCCGCGAATGCTTTTGTGCATGGCTAATATGCTAGCGTTGAGGATGTTTATTTTATCTATTTCCTCGGGGCCAACATGTGCCACACACCAAGCGATGGCTTCCTTTTCGATGATGGGACGCAAGCTATTGCGCTGTTTTTCGGTCAATTGTTTGGAATCATTCAAAAGCGAATTTTCAAAGTCTGGTGGCAAAATCACCGCTGCTGCTGTCACCGGGCCGCTCAAACACCCGCGACCAGCTTCATCTGTTCCTGCTTCTAAAAGGTCTAAGCTGCTGTGTTGGAGTTTCATCGTTCTAACTTATTGAAGCGTTCCACCCATAATGACGCACTTGTTTTCCAATCGTACTTCTTACTTCGCTCAAGGCTTCGTGTGCTCCAGTCTGCATAGGTCGTTGTGATTTGGTGCATTGCCAGTGACCATTGTTCTGCATCAAAGGTGTTCACCAGAATTCCAGCGTCTTTTACTACTTCACGAAGTGCACTGTTATCGGAGCTCAACACCGCTGTTCCACATTGCATGGCTTCAATCACAGGTATTCCAAAGCCTTCTAAAGCGCTGGGCATGCAAAATGCGGTTGCGTTTTGATACAGCTTTTCGAGTTCATCATCACTCAGGCGACCAAGAAACTCAACGCTGGATGCATGGCTTAATTGTGATAAGGTTTGCTGAAGCTCAAGATCTGTAAAATGAGCTGCGCCGGCAATTTTCAGTGTAAACTCGTGTGTGTCCGGTTTCTGTTTGAACGCATCGAACGCCTCTAACAAGGTCTTGAGGTTTTTTCGTGGCGTCATCGCTCCTACAGCACAAAAGTAGGGCAGTCGCTCCTTAGGTCCAGGAGAGAAAATGCGCTGAGAGGCGTTGGGAGTGACAATGATTTCCTCGCTTGATACCCCATAGCGTTCTGCAATATCCTCACGACTCCATTCGCTTACGGTAAAAAGCTGATTCGCTGAGTGCGCCGCTTCACGAATTTCCTTTTTGTAGTACGCAGCCACTCGAGTAGGAAGCCATTCGGGATGATGTTCAAAATTCAAGTCGTGGATCGTAATCCATTGCTGTGCGCTTGTGCGTGCAGGAAGTCCGTCCGGTGACCAATACAAATCTGCAGATTCCCTCCATAGAATGTGAGGAACGGCCCAGCGGTTCCAAATATGCCAAAGCCAAGGGTGGCGAGCTGGCGGAAGCACCGTGCGATGAGTAATATTTTTTCGATGTATCAGTGGATTTTTCGCTGCGCTCGGCCTGTCGTAGAGCAAGGTGAACTCTATTTGCGGTAGCGCTTCAGTGATGTGTTCAAGCATACGCAAGGTATAGATACCTGTTCCTTCTAGTTTTCCTGGCAAAAGCCACCTTGCGTTTACGACTACTTTCATCTCTTCAAATGTACAAAACGCCACATCTCAGCGTTAGTAAAGCGGTATATTCGCAGCATAAATAGCTCAATACCCGCTATCCATGTGGAATAAGGTCAAAAATTTTGTTGGAGATTCTTCTGGAGCTGCCCTTGCGAAGGGCGGTCTCGTCGTCCTGATTTTTAAAGTTATCGGGGCCTTGGGTGGTTATGTACTTTTATTTTCTTTGGCAAAGGCTGGGGGAGAGCTTTCAGTAGGTGTATACGAGGTTGCTTTCACACTAGTGCTTATTGGCTCTACCCTTGGTCGCTGGGGGTTAGATACAGTAGTGGTAAAAGAAATGTCGAGAGAAGCCATAGATAGTGCACCTTCACGAACATTGTATTTAGCCATATTTTATCGAGTCCTTCTCATGGTCATCGGGGTTGCGGTATTGGCATTTTTGTTTTCGTCATTCTTGACGGGAGTCTTTTTTCAAAATACGCCTAGTGAGGTTCTTGCGATGGCGGCATTTGCCACTATCCCCTTCACCATGATGCTGCTCAATGCCGAGGTTTTTCGTGCTTTAGGCAAACCACTCCTGTTTTCACTGAACCAGCACGGAACGGTCTATATCATCATGGCCATATTGCTGTGGGTCATTCCATTTCCAGGGGATATGGCCTCTTCGGCAAGTGCTCAAATCGCTTTGATGCTTCTATTGGGACTCTCAGGGCTCTTTTTTGCGGTTTCAACCATTTACATTCTATCGATCACAACTAGGAAGACCTACACGAAACCACCTAATTGGAAGGGGAATTTGTTTAAAATGGCAACTCCAATGTTGATCTCATCTTCGCTTTTTCTAGTCATAAGTTGGTCAGATACGCTGATGCTGGGGTATTATTTAACAGAAGATCGCGTTGGGATGTATAGAATTGTTTTTAAAATAGCTACCCTAATCACTTTTGCTCAATTCGCTTTGAACACCGTCGTAGCTCCCATGGTGAGTGCACTTCATGAAAAAGGAACTGCTCTTGACGTGTTAACCACTAAGGTAGCTCGTTTGAATCTCATTACGGCAGGTCCCATCTTTGTAGGAATCGTAGTCCTCGGCCCTTGGCTCATCAGTATGTTCGGCGTGGCGGGAGCTGCTAGTGCATACCCTTGGCTTTTGATTTTAGCCTTTGGCCAATTAATCAACGCATTTGCTGGCCCAGGTCTAAACATTCTCAACATGACGGGCTACGAAAAATCGGCCCGAAATACCATGCTGGTCGTGGTCGTATTAAATGTTCTTTTGAATCTGATACTCATACCAACTCTAGGCCCATTGGGCGCGGCAATATCAACTACCACAACAATGGTGGGGTGGAATGTTTGGGCGGCCCTCTTGGTTTTTAAATACCACGGGGTAGTTGCGGTTCCATTTTTAACACACATTAAAAAATGATGCCACCCAAGCCTGTTGTTCTGATCGGTGCCGCAAAGGCTGGGACTACGAGCTTGGCTCAAGCGCTTTCGATGCATCCCGAGATTGCGGAATTGGCGATTAAAGAACCTGGATATTACTGTACGGATGTAAGGACGACTGATTTTTCGCAGGCCTACCGAAAGCTCCTGTCTTTTGAGGAGTCTCGGTATTTCAGTTCAATGGCTTTAACGCCACGTCACATCGCGTTTGTTTCTTTGAAGGAAAACTATTCTCGACTCATCAAAGCGGCGACAGAGGCTTGTCCTAATGCGCGTTATTATTTAGATGCTTCCACTGCGTATTTATACAGTCAAACGGCCGCTGCACAGTTGCACGCAGCTGAGCCCAAAGCAAAGATTATAGCTGTACTACGCCATCCCGTTTCTCGAGCCTACTCTCATTACAATATGGCGAGAAAATACGGCTTAGAGCGTCGCTCTGCGTTAGAGGCATTCTCCCAAGAATCAAAGCTAGAGCGAGCAAGATGGGGAATCGATGAGTGCTATTTGGAGTTGGGAAATTATTCCGAGCAGTTAAAACCTTATTTAGAACTTTTCGATCGATCTCAAATTCTCCTGCTCTTTCACGAGGATTTGAAAGCGCGTCCCGATGAGGTCTTACAGAAAGTCGCAGACTTTTTAGGACTCTCTGCCTTTGTGCATTCTATACCTGAAAATGAAAACAAGGCGGCGGTTCCGAAATCAGGTGTGGCAGCGGTTTTTGCCTCAGCTTTAAAGGGCGGTATTCGCGATAAAATCCCGTCGGGAATCAAGCGCTTTGGCAAACGAATTCTATTCAGCGAGCCAGATTCGTTAGATAAGGATGCTCGCACGGTATTAGTTCGTTACTTTGCAGCAGAAATTCAACGGCTCGAAGAGCTTTTAGAAATAGACTTAAGTCACTGGAAATAAATAAAATATGGAATATAGTAGTGCAAATTTGATTGCGTTTTTCTACAAGAATTGGAAGCAATTGATCGTAATTCCTTTCATCGCTATGGTGGTTGCGGTTATCTTTAGTGGTCCGACATTTATCAAGCCGCTTTTTGAAGCTCAGGTGATTCTATTCCCTTCTACTACCAACTCCGTCTCGAAAGCACTTTTACCCCAGCAAAACGGCTACGGCGACCAGGATATTTTAGAGTTTGGTGATGAGCAGCAAGCTGAACAGCTCCTGCAAATCTTAAACTCTGGTGAGATTCGTGATTCTGTGATTAAGAAATTCGATTTGATGAATCACTACGAGATCGATGAGGATACCAAATACAAACGGACGAAACTCTTCAAGGAGTACGAGTCTAAAATTGAGTACGCACGTACCCAATTCATGTCGGTTGAAATCAACGTTCTAGATACTGATCCACAAACGGCTGCGGATATCGCAAACTACATTTCCTACCTAGTAGATAAGGTGAAACGTCGCGTTCAAAAGAATCGCGCTCAGATGGGATTGGATATTGTTCGTTCCGAGTACCACAACCTTCAGGCTGAAATCCAGCTCATGGAAAACAAAATCACCGAATTGCGCTACAAAGGGGTTCATGATTACGAAAGTCAAAGCGCCGTGTTCAACGAACAATATGCCATAGCTATTGCCGAGAGTGCCAAACCGAGCGTGATTAAACAACTTGAACGCCGATTAGATACGCTAGCGAAATACGGTGGGAAATACGTTGCCATTCGCGATGAACTTCAGCTTCTGAAAGAGGAAGAGGTAAAGCTTCGTACAAAATTTGACCAAGCGAAAGTAGATGTCAATCAAACGCTTCCTGCGACCTTCAAGGTCGATGAGGCTTTCGCGGCTGAGCGCAAGACTTACCCGAAGCGCAGTGTGTTGATCCTAGCTGTGGGGCTAGCGACCTTTATTCTCGTCGTCTTCATTCTTTTGGTTCGCGGTACAATTTTAGAGTTGCGCGAAAAAGCATAAAACGTGATTCTCGCACCCGAATTCAGTCGTAAAGCCTTACTCTATTTAGGCATAATACTCACGCCACTCATCGCGCTCATTGTCGTAAACGAATGGTGGGAAGTGCTGTTTATTCCCGTCGGGTTACTCACCGTTTGGTTAACGCTTTACAGATTGGATTGGGCCATGTGGCTTATCGTTTTAGCCACTCCCGTTAGTGTGACTTTAAATGATCTTACGGGAGGGTCGGGACTTTCCTTGCCCACAGAGCCTTTGTTGGTTTTAGTTACGCTCATTACTCTGGTCAAATTCTTTTTCTTCGAAGAGTTTGATCAACGACTGATCAAGCATCCTATCTCCATCGCTATTTACGTATACCTCGCTTGGATGCTCTTGACCGTAGTGACCTCTGAGCTACCATGGGTATCTATAAAGCAGTGGATTACCAGAGTTTGGTTTATCGTTCCTTACTACTTCGTTTTGGGACACTTGTTCTTAAAAAGCCCTAAGAACCGCACTGTCTTTCTTTGGCTCTTCCTCGTTCCTTTGATTGTCGCATGTTTATACACGATTGTCATTCACAGCCAATACGGTTTTACAAAGAAGACCTCTACTTGGGTCATGTTCCCGCTGTTTAAAGAGCATACTTCCTACGGAGCAGTGTTGGCAATGTTTTATCCAGCGGCGCTCTTCCTTGCTTTCCGTAAATCTTCATGGGGATTCAACGCTGTTGCCATGGTCCTTTTGCTCATCTTGACAGTCGCTATTATTCTTAGTTATACCAGAGCCGCTTGGTTATCCCTTTTGGGCGCAGGTGCCGTTTATATGATTTACGTGTTCAAAATGTCACGAACAATGGTGTGGGCCTTGATTGGTTTAGTTCTTGTGGTTGCGGCTTTAAATTTTGATTTGATCTCTTCCAAATTTGAACGAAATCGCACGGATTCCTCTGACGATTTTAATGAGCACGTAGCATCGGTTACGAATGTGAGCACGGATGCCTCTAATCTGGAGCGAATCAATCGCTGGATGTGTGCTATTCGCATGTACCAGGATCGCCCTATTTTCGGACACGGGCCGGGGACCTACATGTTTCTTTATGCGCCTTACCAGAAGCCCCATGAAAAGACCATTATATCTACCAATGCCGGGAATAGGGGGAATGCACACAGTGAATATTTGAGTCCATTAGCAGAGTCTGGAACATTTGGTCTTCTGACATTTCTTGGAATACTACTAACCGTGGTTACTACCTCTATTCGAGCATACCAGCGCCTCGTAGATTCTCGAAGCAAAGGATTGCTTCGGACCGCCTTCTTAGGTTTAATCACTTATTATCTCCACGGATTTTTGAATAATTTCCTCGATATGGACAAGGCAAGTGCGCCTTTTTGGGGATTTACGGCACTTATTGCTGTTCTCTCATTGTCTCAAAATGAGACTACTAGCTCAAAATAGCTCCAATTTTACCCGGAATTAGGAATTTTTATTCGCTTTTGAAAGTGAGGTCAACGCTACTATTAAAGGGCATTGTAACCTTTTGTTTTGCTGTTTGAATGCTTGAATTTGAACCTCTTACAATTATTGCGAATGACGGTGTAATCGGTACACTTTTTTGTGGTTTGCCTAAAATTACGTTGTGATTAGTGCAAATAATTGAATCGACACTTGCATTTAAACTATTTAAACTTGATTTTAGCCTTGCTTAACATACGTTTAACACAAAAACAGGTACAATGAAAAACAAATTGTCACTGTGGTCAGTACTCATTTTCGTACTCTCCGTGAATTTTGCGCTTGCGCAATCTGTCTCGGGTGTCGTTACTGATGCTGCTTCAGGAGAACCACTACCAGGGGTAGCGGTTGCGAAGAAGGGAACCAACAATGCAGAGCTCACAGATTTTGATGGTAAGTTTACCATTACGGCTGAGAAGGGTGCTACATTGGTGTTCTCATCTATGGGTATGGAAACTAAAGAAGTTGCAGTAACTTCTGATTTCCTACAAGTTTCTTTAAAAGCTGCTTCAAGTCAACTTGACGAAGTAGTTGTTACAGCTCTTGGTATTTCTCGTGAGAAGAAATCATTGGGTTATGCAACTCAGGAAGTTGATGGTGCAGCAGTGACTACCGTTAAAGACGCAAACTTTGTCAACTCTTTGAGTGGTAAGGTTGCGGGTGTAAATATTCAGAGCTCTGGTACGCTAGGTGGTTCTTCGAATATTGTAATCCGTGGTTACAAGTCTTTGACCGGTAACAACCAAGCCTTGTTCGTTGTGGATGGTGTGCCAATTTCTAACTCTACCGGTAACAGCTCTAACGTTGCTTCTGGTCGTGGTGGTTATGATTATGGTAACGCTGCAATGGATATCAACCCAGAAGATATCGAGAACATCTCTGTATTGAAGGGTGCGGCTGCTACTGCGTTGTACGGTTCTCGTGCAGCTAACGGTGTGGTTCTTGTTACTACGAAAAGCGGAAAAGCTTCTGGTGGTAAAAAGACCCTAGGTATCTCTGCTAGTACAGGTATTACAGTAGGTACAGTGAACGCAAATACGTTCGTTCGTCACCAAAATCAGTACGGTCCAGGATACGGTCGTTACTACGGTCCTAACTACATCACCACTGCTCCAGGCGATTCTACATTTGTAGACGGTCGTGCACAAGCCTATGATGTAAATGGTGACGGTAACACTGATATCGCACTTCCAATGGGAGAAGATGCTTCTTGGGGTCTTGGTGTAGATCCATCATTGGACGTATACGGTTGGGAATCTATCTTCCCAGAATTGCCAGGTTATGGCCAACCTCAAAAACACGTTGCTCCAGAAAACGGTGCAATGAGCTTTTGGCAGCAGAGCATCACTCGCAACAACAACTTCGCGATTGATGGTGGTAGCGAAAACACTTCGTTCCGTCTTTCTGCAACAAACTTTACACAATCAGGTATCGTTCCAGGATCAAGAATTGGTCGTGATAACGTAAGTTTCAGCGGTAAATTCAATGCTTCTGAAAAACTAACTGTTAGTGCTAAAGCAAACTACGTGAAACAAAACGGTAAAGGTCGTTACGGAACTGGATACGACGCTCGTAACCCGAACCAGTCTTTCCGTCAGTGGTATAACGCTCTTACTGACATGAGTGCACAGAAAGATGCATACATGAACTACGGTAAGAAGAACTACTCTTGGAATGCTTACGGTTACGGTGCGGCTAACCCAACCAAACCTCACTACTTCGATAACTTCTACTTCTCTGCACTTGAGAACTTCTCAACGGATACTCGTAACCGTTTGATCGGTAACATCATGGCAGAGTACCAAATCAACGATTGGTTGAAATTGACAGGCCGTATGGCTGCTGATACGTACTCTGAACTTCGTGAGGAGCGCATTGCAGTAGGTTCTGTAGATGTAAGTAGATACAGCCGTAACAACCGTTCATTTACTGAGCGTAACAACGACTTGTACTTGAACTGGAACAAATACTTCGGTAACGAAGGCGAGATCAGCTTTGCTGGGGTTGTAGGTTACAACCAACGTCGTACTCAATTCCAGTCTATTTCTGCTGCGACAAACGGTGGTTTAGTGGTACCTGGCGTTTACGCTTTGAGCAACTCTATTGCAGCTCCAGCTGCACCATCTGAAACAGCTTACCAACTAGGTGTTGATGGTCTTTACGGTCAGGCGTCTTTCGGTTACAAGAACTTCTTGTACGTAGACCTTACTGCTCGTCGTGACGTGAGTTCAACGCTTCCTGTAGGAAATAACTCATTCTTCTACCCATCAGCTACTTTGAGCTTTATCTTCTCTGAGTTTGTTGACGTTGACGGATTTGATTTCGGTAAAGTTCGCTTGAACTGGGCGAATGTAGGTTCTGATGCACCTGCACAAGCACTTGCTGACGCATATGGTATCGGTACTCCATTTAATGGTGTAACTCTTGCTTCTGCACCATCTACGCAGAATAACGCTAACCTACTTCCTGAGAACACTCAATCTATCGAAGCTGGTCTGGAGTTGAAGTTCTTGAAGAACCGTGCTGGTTTAGACTTTAGTGTTTACCAGAGCTCTACATTCAATCAAATTCTTCCTGCTCAAGTTTCAACTGCAACAGGTACGTACTTCAAGTATGTTAATGCTGGTCAGATTGACAACAACGGTGTGGAACTTAGCGCTTACTTTACGCCAGTTCAAACAGACGATTTCTCTTGGGACATCAACGTGAACTGGTCAAGAAACCGCAACAATGTAGTTGAACTATTCGGTGATTCTAAAACACTTCTATTGGCTTCTGTTCAAGGTGGTTTGAACGTAACTGCTCGTGTTGGAGAAGCTTACGGTACGCTAGAAGGAACTTCTTTCGTTCGTGATGGTGCTACGGGTGCTCCATTGGTATACGACTGGAGTAGCTCACGCGGTGGTGCTCGTTACCACGTAGGCGATGTAGGTGTTATCGGTAATATCCAAGCTGATTGGAGAGGTGGTGTGAATAACGCATTCTCTTACAAGAACATCACTCTATCTGCACTAATCGATATGCAAATGGGTGGAGACTTCTTCTCTCTTGATACTTGGTACGGTTACGGTACTGGTGTTTACGATTTCTCAGCAGGTACTAACGCTGATGGAAACCCAATCCGTTCTTCTGTAGAAGATGGTGGTGGTCTTTCTTGGGAAGAGCTTGGTCACTTAGGTATCGAGAATGTTATGCAGTGGGACGGTGCAACTGTGGATGCTGATGGCAACCCAGTAGGTACTGAAAACACTACTAAAATGTGGATGAATGACTACGGTAATGCATTAGGATGGGCTCTAGGTGGTCCAAACGAATTGCATGTTTACGATGCGTCGTTCGTGAAACTAAGAGAAGTTGCTTTGACTTACCGCGTACCTTCAAGCGCTTTGGCTGATTTGCCAGTTGCTGGAGTAGATGTAAGCTTGATCGGTCGTAACCTCGCTATCCTTTACAAGAACACTCCTTACTCTGATCCAGAGGCAGGTCTTGCTGCGGGTAACGTTCAAGGGTACCAATCAGGTGCTTACCCATCATTGCGTGAAGTTGGTGTGAACTTGAGAGTTAAATTCTAAGAATTACGAGAAATGAAAAAGTTATTATTCGCAGCTTCAGCTGCATTAGCCATCACTTCTTGTACTGGGGACCTAACCGATCTCAATGTGAACGGAAAGGCTCCTGAGAAAGTTCCAGCAGGCGCTCTATTTGCAAACGCAACTATGGGCTTCTACGACTACGCCTCAGTACAAAATGTGAATCAAAACAACCTACGTTTGTGGGCTCAGCAATGGACGCAGACCACTTACGTAGATGAATCCAATTTCGAGCTTACAGAGCGCGATGTGAACGGTAGCACATACACTCGTATGTACACGACTGTGATCCGTGACTGTGAGGAAGCACGCGCCGCATTAGCGGATGTTGTAGCTTCTGATGCAGATCTACAAGCTGCAGATGCAAGTATCGAAGTAATGGAAGTTTTAGCATACAGCTTCTTGGTGGATCTTTTCGGAGATGTTCCTTACACTGAAGCTCTTTCTGAAACAAACACTCCAGCATACGACGATGATGCAGCTATCTATATGAAGCTTCTAGAGCGTTTGGATGCTGCTACCGGTAAATTGAACGGTATGTCTGCATTTGGTAGCTCAGATATCATCTACGGTGGTGATGCTTCAGCGTGGAAGAAAGCAGCCAATTCTTTGATGTTGCGTTTAGCGGTTCGCATTATTGATGCAGATCCAGCGGCAGCGAAGACTTATGGTGAGAAAGCAATCTCAGGTGGTGTATTCGCTTCTACAGCGGACGACATGCGTTTGTTCTACTCTTCTGCTCCTCCTCACACTCACCCAATGTGGGAAACTCTAGTACAGAGTGGACGTACAGATTTCATCGCTTCAGGTACTTTGGCTGATGCAATGAACATGTACAATGACCCACGTCGTGCTAGTTTCTTCAAGAACTTAGGTGGTTCTGACTCAGTGATTGGTGCTCCGCACGGTCTACAGTCTGACTACTACCAGTTCTCTCAGCCAGGTGTAGCACTTGAAGACCCAACTTGGTCTCACGCGGCTATCGACTATGTTGAAGTTGAGTTCTTGCTTGCTCACGCTGCAGTAGCAGGATGGGCTGGTACAGGTGATGCTGCTACACACTACAACAATGCAGTTGCTGCATCTGTGATTGAGTGGGGTGGTGATCAAGCTGCTGCGGATGCTTATTTGGCTCAAGCGGGTGTAGCATTTGATGCTGCAACGGCTGCTGCTCAAATTGGTTTGCAAAAGTGGATTGCTATGTACAGCAACGCACCTGAAGCTTACAATACTGTTCGTCAGTACGATGTTCCTATGAACGTTGCGGCTGGTGCAGGTACTGTAACTCCAGATCGTTACTCTTACCCAATCGATGAGTACTCTCTAAACACTATTAACGTTGATGCGGCTGCGGCTAAATTTAACGGTGATGACATGTTTACGAAAGTATTCTGGGACATGTAATCTTATCAATTAAGATGAGATAAAGGCCGGCACTCTTTTAGGGTGCCGGTTTTTTTGTGCCAATTTTTTTGTCACCTTTAACTATTGAAATGCTCTTAATATTATGCAGGAACTTGTACTAAAGCTTCAATCTGAATTTGGCGAACGATCTTTTTCCAACGAAGAGTTACTCGCATGGCTAGGCGATCAAGGGGTCGAAATGTCTTTAAAGGAACTGCTCGAAAAGGGTTGGGTGGAATTCGCTGATCAGGAGGGTCGTACCGAGCGGTTGCATTTATCGAATTGGGTGCTAGAGCAGAAGAAAGGACATGAAAGAGTCGTAGAGGATACCTTGAGTTTAGGGGACCTTGAGGAGCGCATCGTAGGAGCTTTGGAGCAAGGTAAAGAAGTGCCTTGGGGAAAGCTGGCTCTAGCTATGTGGGTTTTCTTCATTGCGATGATTCTATACACGCTAGCTCAAGCCTATTTTGATTGAAGCATGTAGGCACAAAAAAACCACCGCAACGCGGTGGTTTTTTTTGTTGTAGACTGGCCAATGCCAATCTAGTATGCGGAGCACCGAATTGCGGTGCTAGGAAGTGTATAGGCTTATTTAGCGCGCTCTTTGTAAGAACCGTCTTCAGTGTTGATGACAATTTCTTCGTCTGTTTTGATGAAAAGCGGTACTTGAACTTGTGCACCACCCTCTACGGTAACAGTCTTCATAGCGTTTGTTGAAGTATTTCCTTTTACTGCTGGTTCAGCATAGGTAACCTTCAAATTCACAGTCTTAGGAAGTTCTACAGTCAATGCACGGTTTTCTGTTGCGTGGAAGAGCACAAAACACATCATACCGTCAACTAAGAAATCTGGTGCATTGATCAGTTCTTTTGCAAACGTTAGTTGCTCGTAGTTCTCCATGTTCATGAAGTGGTAGTCCGTTCCGTCATTGTATAGGAACTGGTATTGACGGGTTTCTACGTCGATGGTTTCGATCTTAGACCCGGCAGGGAAAGTATTGTCAAGAACACGACCAGTTTCAAGATTTTTGATTTTGGTACGAACGAATGCTGCGCCTTTACCTGGTTTCACGTGTAAGAATTCAATGATTTGGAATGGTTGACCGTTGAAATTGATACACATTCCGTTCTTGATATCAGAAGTACTTGCCATAGCTCTTTTAAAATTTGGACCAAATATAACGCAAATCCATGGCTTTGCGCGTAGGAAAGCAGCGTGCAGCTAGTAGTGCTTGTTCAAGGCAATTTCTTGGGTGCAGAAGTCGTATTCGTGTACAACGTAGTTTGAAGCCACCACAATAGTCTTTTGTGTCGCGAAGGTACGGATGAGCTGTTGGTAGAACGCTATACCAGCACCATCGAGATTGCTAGTGGGCTCATCCAAAAGAAGCAAGGGTCTGTCATTTGCAATTGCTAGGAGCAGACGGACGCGTTGCTGCATACCCGATGAAAAGGTCGAGAGGCGTTTGTCTTTGTGCATTTCGAGGCCTGCTTTTGTGAGCCAATTTTCACGATCAAATGATGATGTGAAACCGCACATTTTCTGGTGAAAATCCAAGGTTTCAGTTAGACTGAACATTGGATTCAGTGCGACATATGGGGCAGCAATGCCACACAACTTGCCAGCGTCGCGAGCCTCGATCGATTTTCCTTTCCACTTGTACTGCGGTGGGTGGTCACTAGCTTCAAGCGCACCGCTTAGAATTTTTATAAGCGTTGATTTACCGGATCCATTGGCGCCGAGCACAACAGCACTAGCGCCTTGCTCTAGGGTAAAAGAAACATCTCTGAGGATGTGTTGTTGGCCAAACTTCTTCTGTAATCCTTTGACTGTTATCATGGCACTTCTGAAGTCTATTTGCGAATGAGTCCGCGAGAGCTCGTTGCAATGAAATCAAGGATGATAGAACGATGCGGCGAGGCAGCAATGTCTTTTTTGACATACTCTACCGCCTGTGAAATATTTTTCCCACTTTGATACAGCGTTCTGTAGATGTCCTGGATAAGGACGATATTCTCTTTGGTGAAATTGCGTCTCTTTAACCCTACGCTATTTACACCCGCATAAGTCAATGGTTCTCCAGCAGCCGTGATGAACGGAGGTACATCTTTTCGAACCATGGCACCACCACCAATCATAACATGAGGACCGATTTTTACAAACTGGTGAACTGCGGAAAGTCCAGAAATGATGGCCCAGTCCCCAATCTCAACATGTCCTGCGAGTGCAACTGAATTCACGAGAATAACGTGGTCGCCAAGAATACAGTCGTGCGCAATGTGTACGTAGGCCATGATCAAACAATGGGCGCCAACAACGGTTTTTCCGTACGCTTTGGTACCACGATTGATAGTTACACACTCGCGAATGGTCGTGTGGTCGCCAATTTCTACCTGCGTTTCTTCCCCATCAAATTTGAGGTCTTGCGGTATAGCGGAAATGACAGCACCCGGGAAGATTCGACAATTGGCCCCGATGCGTGCACCATTCATTATGGTCACATTGGGTCCAATCCACGTTCCCGCTCCAATCTCTACATCGGCATCGATGCTCGTAAAAGGCCCTATTTCGACGTTTTCGCCTATGCGAGCTTCAGGATGAACGTTGGAGAATTGGTGAATCATTTATTTAGTTATCTGTGCCATTAATTCAGCCTCACTTACCAGGGTGTTGCCTACAAAAGCTCTTCCAAGCATGTGAACAATACCTCTGCGAATTGGACTGATGAGTTTCAAATCAAAAATCAGTGTGTCCCCAGGAACTACCTTCTGCTTGAATTTGACATTATCCATTTTCATGAAGTACGTCAAATAGTTTTCTGGATCCGGTACAGTACTCAATGCAAGAATCCCGCCACATTGAGCCATTGCTTCGATTTGAAGTACGCCAGGCATTACGGGTGCACCTGGGAAGTGGCCCACAAAGAAGGGTTCGTTCATAGTTACCGCCTTGACTCCCACTACGCGATCCTCGGTAAGACTGATGATCTTATCGACCAACAAAAATGGCGAACGGTGTGGAATGAGTTCCATGATGTCCTCAACCGTTTTCAACGGTGGTACATTGGGATCGTACTTTGGTGCTTGTGGACGACTCTCTTGTTTCTTGATTTTAGCAGCAAGCGCTTTAGTGAATTCTGCATTTACACCATGGCCCGGTTTGGTAGCAATGATGCGTGCTTTCAACGGTCGACCCAATAGTGCGATGTCACCGACTACATCAAGTAGTTTGTGGCGTGCAGCCTCGTTAGAGAAGCGCAACTCGATATTGTTTAAAGTACCGAAAGTGGTCACATCTACATCCTCACGGTTGAACGCTTTTTTCAATTTCTCTAAAGTCTCAGGAGCAATTTCCTGGTCTACGTATACAATGGCGTTGTTCAAATCACCACCTTGGATGAGGCCTTGGTCAAGCAGCGGTAAAAGTTCACGCAAGAAGCTGAAAGTACGGGCGCTTGCAATCTCCTCGCGGAAATCGGTCATTTTATTCAACTGTGCATGTTGTGGTCCTAAAACAGAACTTCCGTAATCGATCAATGCACTTACCTCGAAATCATCGCTTGGAAGTGCCATGATTTCCGAGCCGTCTTCATCTTTAAAAATGAACGGTTCTTCTAACGTATAAAAGTTCTTTTCTGCCTCTTGCTCTTGAATGCCTGCTTCGTGGATAAGATCTACGATGGGTGCCGCAGATCCATCGAGAATAGGTACTTCGCTTCCATTGAGTTCTATTCGTAGGTTGTCGATTCCAAGGGCATACAAGCTCGCCATCAAGTGTTCCACGGTTCCAACGCTAACATCCCCCTTTTGCAAGATCGTCTGGCGATTCGTACGGTTGATATGTTTGGCAAGTGCTGGAATTTCTGTGTTATCGGCGTCGGTACGCACGAAAACAATACCAGTGTTGATGGCTGAAGGTAGCATTGTAACGTGAACGTTTTCACCAGTATGGAGTGCGTTACCGTCGAATGAGGCTGCTTTCGCAAGTGTTTGTTGCATCATAACTATTCACCTTGTTTTTTGAAGGCGGCAAATGATTTTAAATAATGTCTATGGTTCAAGGCAGGCGTGCCAAAGATAGTTTTATTGTCGCTAACATCCGTCATCACCCCGCTTTGGGCTAGGATGGTAACTTTATCACCTATTTTTAGGTGTCCAGCTATGCCAACTTGACCAGCAAGAACACAATGATTGCCTATAGTTGTAGAGCCGGCTATGCCGGTCTGGGCGGCGATTACCGTATGTTTACCGATCTGTACATTGTGTGCAATCATACACAGATTGTCAATCTTGGTTCCTTCTCCTATGCGAGTGGATCCTAACGCGGCTCGATCGATGGTTGTATTCGCTCCAATGTAGACGTGGTTTTCTAAAACGACATTTCCGAGTTGCGGAATACGATGGTATTGACCATTTTCATCAGGAGCCCAGCCGAAGCCTTCTCCTCCTAAAACGGCTCCGGAGTCTACGATGCAGTCGGCTCCGATTTGCGTGCCTCGCAAGATTTTTGCGCCGGATCTGATCTCCGTTCTTGCTCCGATTTTAACGCCGGATTCAATGATCACTCCTGCACTTATTTGCGCCGAGGGGTCAATTTCTGATTCCTCGCTAATGTTTTCTTTGGAGGATTCTTTCTTCACAAAACGTTGCTCTAGAAAATACAAATGCTTTGAAAACAGCATGTACGGTTGTGGGGTTTCCAAGACAATAGCCTGAGAGGAAGTGCTGGTTTCAGGCAGTGCAATAATAGCGGTGGCTGCGGATGTGTTCGCTTGCTCAGCGTATTTTGGATTCGACAAGAAGCTCAGGTCCCCGGACTGCGCCTGAGCAAGTGTAGCTACACCAGTGATCAGTACAGATTCCCAACCTTCTTTTGGAGGGAGTCCGAGATTTTTCGCAATTTCCGATAACGGGAGGGCTACATGTTTCATAAAAGGTGTCTGAGTTCGCGTGGGAAACAAATAAAGTGACGTTCTACTGGCTCGCTGAGAGCCTGAATGGTCATTTGATCGGCTGCTTTACTGATATCACTGGTAGTGCCGTCCTTGTAGAGCAAGTTAATGTGTCCTTTTTGATTGTTGTAGGCGTGGTTTTTGACTTTGGCAACGATGAGCATGTATTGCTCTTCGCCGTGCTCGAAACCGTATTGTTCTCGAATCCCCTGTGCCAATTTTGTAGGCAACGCCTCGTTGAAAGGTTCTGCCTGAAGCTTGATTTTTAAAAGGTTGCGGTTGACAATACGTTTGCTGAGATCGCTCAAGATTAAATCATCGTGAGAGGCCCAGTCCTTGATGGCGCTCATCACGTCGAAATCATCGAGAAGCAGGAATTGGGCAATGATTTCCGGATTCTCTTCAAAGTCGTTCCAAGTATAATCTGACTTGAGAAAATGCTGTAGCGCTTTGGTGCCAGGGAGTGAAACTCCTTGACCGGCGAGATATTTAGCGCGCTTGAGGATATTGACCAGCATGAATTCAGCGCTCAGCACTGTTTTATGCATGTAGACTTGCCAATACATTAAACGTCGTGCCACCAAGAATTTTTCGACGCTGTAGATTCCTTTTGAATCGACCACCAACTGATCGTCTTTCACATTTAACATGGTGAGTAGACGCTCTGAGTTTACACTGCCTTCTGTTACTCCAGAATAGAAAGAATCGCGACGTAGGTAGTCTAATCGATCCATATCGAGCTGTGATGAGATGAGCTGATGAAGGAACGCTTTGGGGTAGTTGTTCGTGAAGATGTCGATGGCTATGCTCAAGGCACCATCGAACTCAGCATTGAGATCCTCCATTATTTTCAGGCTCAATGCTTCGTGACTGACACCAGGGATAAGCGTGTGTTCCAAGGCATGCGAAAAAGGACCGTGGCCAACATCGTGTAAAAGAATCGCGACTAAGACCCCACGTTCTTCCTCTTCAGTGATTTCATGCCCTTTTTGACGAAGGGTGTAAATGGCGCGCCCCATCAAATGCATTGCTCCTATAGCGTGATGAAATCTAGTGTGGTACGCACCTGGGTAGACCAAATAGGTGAGGCCCAATTGAGATATTCGGCGTAAACGTTGGAACGAGGGATGATCGATAAGCTTAAAAATTAGCTCATCTTTTATGGTAATAAACCCGTAGATCGGGTCGTTAATGATTTTGTTCTTAGTGCTCAATGTATAGTGCTTTGCCTTAGTGCGTAAAATTACTGCATGCCACTGAGGGTTGGGGCCTTGAAGCATATTACTTTTAACAAGAATAAAACGACCGATTATGCCAAATATTTTATGGGTAGACGATGAAATAGATATGCTCAAAGGGCATCTAATGTTCCTAGAAGGCAAGGGCTATACATTTGAAACCTGTAATAATGGGTCAGATGCACTCGATGTGGTTGCCGAACAAGCGTTTGACGCGGTGTTTTTAGATGAAAATATGCCGGGTTTGAGTGGCTTGGAGACGCTCGAGAAGATGAAATTGGTCCGTCCGGATATGCCTATTGTGATGATCACGAAAAGTGAGGAAGAACGCATTATGGAAATGGCTATCGGCTCAAAGATTGCCGATTATCTGATCAAGCCTGTGAACCCCAACCAAGTACTTTTGAGTTTGAAAAAGATTCTTAAGGGTCGAGAGTTGGTAACGCAGGCGACTACCCGCGGGTATCAACAAGTTTTTGGTAAACTCACCATGGACATGCAAGGCTTGAGGAGTTGGGAAGAGTGGTCTGCGTTCTATCGTGAGTTGCTGCGTTGGGAGCTCGAACTCGACAAAGGAAAAGAAGAAGGCTTAAAAGGTGTTTTAGCCAGCCAAAAGAAGGAGGCGAATGAGTTGTTTTGTCGCTTTATTTCGACGCAGTATCCGAATTGGTTCAAAAACAAGGAACGTCCCATGCTCTCTAATGAGCTCGTCGGGAAGGTGGTTACTCCGCGCTTGAGAGCGGGCGAAAAATTATTTTTTGTTGTCGTTGATAATCTGCGCTATGACCAATGGAAGGCCATCGCACCTTCGATTAATGAAGATTTCAATATCACAGATGAAGGGTTGTACAGCTCCATCTTGCCCACGGCAACGCAATATGCGCGGAATGCCCTATTTGCGGGTATGATGCCCCTTGATATTCAAAAAAACTTTCCTCAGTATTGGAAAGAGGAGCAGGAAGAGGGCTCGAAAAATGCTTTTGAAGGTGAATTGCTTCAAGAACAATTGAATAGACTCGGGTTGAGTTCTAAACAAATGCGCTACCACAAGGTGGTGAATTTGCGAGGTGCAACGAAGTTTGTTGACCATATTCATCAAAACAAGGACGCGGATTTGGTAACATTGGTTTACAATTTTGTAGATACCCTATCGCACGCACGGACTGATGTTGAAGTCATTCGTGAATTGGCCTCGGATGATAGTGCCTACAGAAGGTTAACAGCTACTTGGTTTGAAGGTTCTCCGCTGCGTAAAGCCATGCAATGGGCTGCTAAGCAGGGATTTACAGTTATTGTGACCACAGACCACGGAACCGTAAATGTAAACAGGGCAACCAAGGTGGTGGGCACACGTGATCTTACCACGAATTTGCGCTTCAAACACGGAAATGGCATGAGCTATCAAAACAAGCATAGTCTAGTGATAAAGGATCCTGAACGTGTTGGATTGCCAAAGCATCACATCGCTGATGAATATATATTTGCTTTGAACGATCAATTCTACGCCTACCCTAATAATTTCAATCACTACGTCCAGTATTACCGCAACACCTATCAGCACGGCGGTGTATCTTTGGAGGAGATGATTATACCGTATGCAATTCTCGAAGCAAAATAACTCCATACGTTTCACGGATGTTGGTGTTGAAAACCTCCCTCAAGTAGCCGCAAAAATATTGGAGTTGCAATGCTGCCCTGTAAATGTACTGGATGCACCAATGGGAAGCGGAAAGACTACGTTGTGCAATGCAATTATTGCCTCCTGGGGAAGTGATGACGCTGGTTCATCGCCGACATTTTCTATAATAGAAGAGCACCAAGGACCCCAGGGTATCCTGTATCACGTAGATGCCTATCGCATCGAAGATGAAGAGGAGGCTTATGGGTTAGGTTTCGAGGAGTATGTGGATGAAAGTTCAACGGTTTGGATAGAATGGGCGGGAAATGTACAATCTTTCTTACCTTACAAGGTAGGACGTGTCGTTATCAATACTCAGGAAAATCAGCATCGAACCATCGAATTTTTCCCTGAGGTTTTGGCGACCGAAATAGACTGGAACCATGAGTGATTATATAAGCTGGTCCGAGACTGCTCTTGCGACTCAAGAGGAACGCCTAGCAGTGGAGACCAAGGATGCACAATTACATATTGGCATTCCTAAGGAGCACGAAATGAACGAGCACCGCATTTTACTTACACCCGAGAGTGTGGAGGTTTTGGTGCGTTCAGGTCACGAGATTAAAATAGAGAAAGGTGCAGGAAATCTAGCAGGCTTTACAGATGCGATGTACGCAGAGGCTGGAGCCTCGATCGTTCATGGACCTGAGGCTATATTTGATTGTGCCGTGATCGCAAAAGTGGCCCCTCCAACATTAGCCGAGATTCAGATGATGCGAGGTGGACAGACGTTGATCAGTGCGCTACAGCTAAGAACCAGAGATCGTGCCTATTTCAAATCGTTAGCAGATAAAAAAATAACAGCCTTAGCGCTCGAAGAAGTCCGTAATTCAGAGGATTTGAGCGCTTTGCGAATCGCTATGAGCGAGATTGCGGGTCAAATGGCGGCTCGGATTGGCGCAAGTCTTTTGGCGGATGGTGCTTCTTCAGCAGGAAAGGGAAAACTTATAGGCGGGGTACCCGGTGTAGCTCCGGCTAATGTTGTCGTTATTGGAGGTGGTGTTGCAGGCACATCAGCAGCCCGTGCAGCACTTGGAATGGGCGCTTCAGTGATTTTGATGGATGCTAGCGTTCATAGACTTCGTGGGGTAAGTGAGCAACTTCAGCATAAAATAAGTACCGAAGTACTGCAGGATATTGTGTTGTCAAAAAGGTTGAGCGATGCCGATATTGTCATCGGTGCCCTAGCTCCAGTGGAAGGTCGCACGCCCATTGTCGTTACCGAGGATATGGTAGAGCAGATGAGTAAGGGAAGCGTGATTTTGGATATTAGTATAGATTATGGAGGTTGCTTTGAAACTTCTGAAATCACCTCGCATGATGAGCCTACTTACGTTCACGATGGTGTGGTTCATTACTGTGTGCCAAACATGGCCAGTGCTGTCGGTCACACGGCAAGTATTGCGATGAGTAATTTCGTAGCACCTATGCTTTCTGAAATGGCTGCAGGTGGAGGTGTACAAGAATGCCTGCATTTTGACCTAAACATCCGTGCAGGTCTCTATCTTTACCGCGGTTTACTGACCAAGCGTCATCTAGGAGAGCATTTTGATTTGCCGTTTTCAACCGATTCGTTGCTCTTTGGTACGCTGTAACACCTTTTAGCTTTCATTCAACTATGGCTTTTTTACGCAGATTACTCTTTTACATCATTGGGATTGGCCTTGGTGTCCTCATTGTCACCGCTTTTTTTGGCGAACGTGATTTTGACTATGCCTATGGACCGGAGTCCCGGGTGAAAAAGTTGTTCCGAACTAAGGCAATAGATTCTACCACATTAGTTCATGAGGCTCTAGACCTGAGCAAGGACAGCTTGTATTATCAAGCGGTAGTAAGTGGAGATGTATTGTTTTCTCAGAGTGATACGCGTAAAGAACCTTGTGGGGAGTACGTATTGGCTGCTGAATTGAAGCAGGTCGACTATGAAATCCTGATTGAAAACTGTGCGGATACTGTTCGCGTCTTGCAGGTGAAAGTGGTGAAAGACTAGCCTTTTCTACGTTTCAGTTCCTTTTGAATCAAGCGCAACTCTCGTCCGGTTTGGCCTTCAACACTGGTGTTTTCCTCTGCTCTTCGGAATAGGTAGGGAAGTACCTCTTTTACAGGCCCAAACGGCAAGTATTTGGCGACATTCATACCGATAGCGGCGGCATTGAAACTAATGTGATCGCTCATTCCAAAAAGCTGAGCAATGTAAATTCGCTCATCATTGAGGTTGATCATCATTTTCTTCATTAATGTTGCTGCAAGTTCAACGCTATCTTCGTTGTGCGTGCCAATTACCACTGCCATATGGTCAAGGTTGGTAATGCATAAGTGAATAGCGGCATTGTAATCGCGATCAGAGGCAGCTTTGCTGGGCTGTATTGGATCTTCGTAACCCATTACTTTTGCTCGCTCACGCTCTTTTTCCATGTAGGCCCCGCGAACGATTTTAACCCCATATTTGAAACCTTCGTCTTTTGCCAATTCTAAGGCGTCTTCTAGTTGTTTCAAACGGTCGTGGCGGTACATTTGGGCCGTGTTGTACACGATCGCATGTTGGCGGTTGTATTGACGCATGAAATTGATCACAAGTTCGTCAACGGCGGGTTGGATCCAGCTCTCTTCAGCATCCACCATCACTCGAATACGCAGGGTGTCCGCCTTGTCAAATATGGTCTTCCAACGTTTAACTACACGATCCCAAGCCGCTTGCTCTTCTTCATTTAGAATTTCATTCTTACTGACTTTCTCATAAAGCTCGATACTGCCTAAACCGGTAGGTTTGAATACGCCAAAGGGAATGAATGGGTGCGTCTTCGCGTGGTCTAAGGTTTGTAAAGTGGTCTGAAGGGTACGGTCAAAATCCGCCTCTTGTGCTTTACCTTCGACGCTGTAATCGAGAATTGCGCTCACATTTCCTTGAGCTAAACGGCGGATTTGTGCGTCACATTCTTGGATGGTTTCTCCTCCGCAAAATTGTCTAAAAACGGTAGATTTTACGATGCCTTTGATGGGCAATCTCAGCCTTAATGAAGTCATGGTCAATGACTTCAAAAGGTTGACTACCGAAGGAGAGCTTAGGGTTGAAAAGAGCAAATGGCTCTGTTTCAAATCCATGTTCGTCTTCATTTTGAAGGCAGTCTCGGTGTTGGAGAAATCAATCATCACAAGCTGTGTTAGGAACCTCAAATATAGTGTGAAGAAGTGTTATTTTTGAGATGTGAAAAATTCTAACTCTACTCCCGTATATGGTGCTGAAGGCTATGCCTTTTTAGACCAATGGCTCTTATCGGTCAAGCCTTCAAAGACTTTTATTCTAATAGATTCAAATACAGGAATTTGTCTTTCGCGTGTGGTTCAGAATGTACCGCACTTGGATGCAAATTATGAGGTGCTTGAAGTGGATCCCGGAGAAGAGAGTAAGTCGCTAGAGGTAGCGGCGCAACTTTGGCATGCGCTCCTGGAATACGGCGCTGATCGTCAGAGTGTTCTCTTGAATATTGGGGGTGGTATGGTTTGTGATCTTGGCGCATTTGTCGCCTCGATGTTTAAACGCGGTATTCCTTTTGCACATGTGCCTACCTCTTTATTGGCGATGGTGGATGCCTCTGTTGGCGGTAAAAACGGTGTCAATTTTGGGGGAATGAAAAACCAAATTGGTTCCTTTAATCTACCTGGTGCAGTAGTGATTGATACAGATCACCTGAGTTCTTTAAGTGCGCTAGAATGGAAGAGTGGGCATGGCGAAATGATCAAGCACAGTTTGATTTCTGGCAGTGATTGGCCATTTGTGCTTTACACGGAACCCGGTCAAACCGACCTCGCAAGCATTGAGCGTTCGGTGAATGTTAAGCTTCGTATTGTGCGTGAGGATTTTGAAGAAAATGGCCGGAGAAAAGTTTTGAATTTTGGGCACACCTTCGGTCATGCTTGGGAGAGTTTTCATATGGCTCAAGGTCGTCACATACCTCACGGTTTGGCTGTGGTACAAGGGCTTCATGTGGCACTAATGATTTCGGGTCAGCCGCATTTGCAAGCCGAATTGGCACGTGTGTACCCTTGGGAAGAAGTACCGAAGGAACATCTTGATACGCTCTGGGAACTTCAGCTCGGCGATAAGAAAAACCAAGAGGGAGAGGTGCGTTTTGTATTGCTGAATGTCTTGGGCCAAGCGGTGGAAAATCAACCGGTTTCCAGAGATATTTGGGAACAAAGAATAGATGCATTAAATAGCCGTAAACATGGTTGATCGCTTAGCACTCGATGCTCAAGGGAAGTCTTTAAAAGGGACTTTTCAGATTCCCTACTCCAAAAGTATAGTGAATCGGTCCTTGCTTCTTGCTGCGTTGTGGCCGGAGCTTACTTTGGGTGGTATGTCGAGTGCAAAAGACAGCGTTTTTCTGAAAGAGGTTTTAGGTACTGTAGCAGAGGAAGAAGTATTCGTAGGCGAAGGCGGAACGACCTTGCGATTTGCAACAGCATTTTGGGCCACTCAAGAAGGTGAGCGCATGGTTCTAAGAGGAACAGATCGTTTGAACGCACGTCCTATTTCACCTTTGGTTGATGCACTAAATGCGCTTGGAGCAAAGGTGAGTTATGAAAAACAACAAGGTAGCGCACCTCTTCGTATTGAAGGTTGTAAAATGAAGGGAGGTTCCTTAGCATTAGGACATGTTGAAAGTTCCCAATTCGTAACTGCTTTAATGCTTATCGGTCCGTCTTTAGAGCAGGGTTTGCAGTTGAGTTGGTACAGCTTACCCTCGCGTCCTTACGTGGTTATGACTGCGGCATTGTTGAGAGAAGCCGGATTTAGTGTGGAGCTGTCTACAAATGGTGTTCGCATCCCGGGCGGTCAGAAGCCGCTCAAGAAGCAATTGCCCGTAGAACCCGATTGGTCGGCCATGAGCTTTTGGTGTGAAGCGGTGGCACTGAGTGACGAGGCCGATTTGTTTTTTCCAGGCTTTAAAGAAGATGCCCTTCAAGGCGACAGTAAAGTCATTCATTATTTTGAGCCCCTTGGGGTTAAAGCTCAATTCATTAACGGAGGACTCCGATTACAGAAAAAGGCAGTTCTTTCACCAGGAAACCTCATCTATAATCTGATAGGTGAGCCGGATTTAGCCCAAGCCCTTGTGCTGACGATGTTAATCAAACGCGTTCCATTCGAGGTCAATGGCTTGTCGACGCTTTGTAGGAAAGAAACCGACCGTATTGCGTGGTTGAAAAAGGTGGCATATACCCTGGGTATGGACCTAGAAACTACTCCATCTTCTGTTCGAATGTTGACCTATCCAAAACAGGTTTGGAGCGAGCTACCGGTATTCGATACGGAACAGGACCACCGTGCAGCAATGTCTTTAGCACCACTTTCGTTGAGAATGCCCATTACTATCGAAGGTCCACAAGTCGTGGAAAAAAGCTATCCTGAATTCTGGTCTCAATGGCACGAAGCTCTTAGCTAAGAACCAAACGAGAGCTTACTTTGAGCTGAGGTTGAGAGGGATCGAGCAGGTTCCAATGTGCACTTAGAGAGATACGATCAAATTTCATGCGCAGGTGAATTCCCGCATAGTTATTAAATACTCCTGTAGCTCCAATATTGCCTGAAGCCACAGGGTGGCCAAACCAAACAGGGAAACCATGGTATTCGATAAGTGCTATAGCTCCCTCAAATTCCCAAGCGTTAAATTTTTGTCGTTCTCGCAGCGCAATTCCCCGAGTTCCTTGGTGGTAGTGTAGTTCTAGTATTTTGTTTCGGTCTAAGTTGAATTGATAACGCCAGCGGTAGGTAGAGCGGTGTTCGTGCAGGTGCTCGCTAAGCGATAATTGGTGCCGTTTACCTTGATGTACTAGACGAAGTTTATGACCTGCATAGGTGAGGAAGTAATTTCCGCGGCGATCGCGCCAATTCATGTGAAGTTTCGAGGTAAATCCTTCGCTGTTGTGATAGAGGTTGTATTCGAAGAGCACATCACTGATGAATACATTGCAGCCCACGGCGTGCTGGTCTATGGTATGTTCCGCGAAATATCGAAAATTGCGCAAATGGAGCTTGTAAAATACACTAAGTGCTGAGGTATCCGCTGCAATGCCGATCCTGCCTTGGGAATACTGCAAATAGGCAGATCCTCTGTGGCTGTGTGCATCGGAATAACTGTAATTCAAATAGCTGTTTTTGATTTTTAGCTGAGCTGCAGCCCCTAGACCTTCGTGGGCATAATTCCCCGCACCCGTTTTCAATTGTATTCCACGCGAAAAGATTTCCGAGGAGGCAAGCGAGGGGAAGGATGAAGCGCCCAGCAAGAGTCCCTGTCCTGCGGTTATTTTATGTGCGCCTACAATGGTCAATAGGTCAACAGCGGGACTTATTCGGTAGGTTCTAGCTACAGCGGCTGGAAAGGTGTGTTGAGTGTCGGAAATGCGCCTATGTATCGCTGCACTCAGATGCTCAGTTTGATAGTGTAGTGAAGTTTGTAAGCTCCATCGATTGGGAGTCCAGCGTACAAAGGATTGAATCACGGCTTTTTTCTGATTTTTCGAGCGGTTAAGCGGCAACGCTTCACGGATGAAGGCGACAAGCGTGCTGTCCCAATTTTTTAAGGTGTAGAGTTCATCGTAATGATCGAGATAACCCATCGCTTTGCGGTATTCGATTAAGCTGAATACGGCATTTTTTGGAATGTGAAATTGGCTCCAAAGGACAGCGGGGGTGATGGTGTTCAAAGAAAGTGTATCCTTTGTTTCTTCCCACTCCAATGATTGTGTTTCGAGAAGTATTTGGGCTTGCAATAGACCCGGAGCTAAAGCCAGAAATAGTTGCCATTTCATTGCACAAACAGTAGAGTTGAACTCGGTGTGATGGCCCGTGAGGAAAGGGATACTTTCAAAAAGAGGTTGTGCCTGCGCAGGGTCATGCCGAGCGAGGTTTCGTTGCCTTGAACCTGGGCAGTGAGCTGAAGCCGATCGTGAGTGTAGGTGCATTGTAAAGTCAGCGGATCGGGGCGATAGGGAAGGTAGTCCCAGCCCGCCCCTAGCGACCAATTCTCATTGATTTGATAGAGTTCACGGAATTGCCATTGTGGGATGTGATAACTGCCCGTCAGGTCGGCCTGCACTCTCAAAAGTGAGGTGTACTCTTTGTTTTGGTGAATGAAACTACAGCCACCGCTAATACGGCCACGCGTGTCCCAAGCGACAGCATTTTGATGGTAGGTGAGACCTGTGAGCACGCGGGCGTGTTTTGTTAAAGGGATCGGAGCGAATAGCGAGGATTCTCTTATCGTTAAACCGGGACCTACACTCTGGGAATAACTTCCGTGTAGGTATTTGTGGTTGACAAATAGGGTAGCACGAGCGGCTCCTGCGACATACATGCTCTGCATGCCGACGACAAAATAGTCATCAGGTACCTGCCAGGGTGCGAAATGAAAGAGATAAAATAAGAGCGGAAATTTCGAAATCATGACCAGGGGGTTTCCCTATAAATTGGTCAAGAGTTCGAAGGAATCCTAGCTTTGTGAGAAACTAGAAGTTATTCACTCTTAATAGTAAGAAACAAGCTCTACTTTAAACGCTAATGGGCTGTATTCAGGAACTGTAGAAGCGCCGTCTTTTCCGTAGCCTAGGTTTGAAGGGAATACAATCACGCCACGACCGCCTTCTCCTAGGATCTGAAGACCTTCTTGAAAACCTTGAACTAATGCCGGCAAGGGAATATCTCCAGAGGTATACCAACCACTTGAAAATATGGTGCTGTCGAGCAGGTATCCAACGTGCTTGAATTTGACCACATTTGTGGAATCAGGTATGCGGTTTTGGTTTCCTTCTTTTTCGATGAAGTAATACAAACCTGTTCCTGAGGCCTCAAAATCGAGTCCAGTAGAAAGGATGTAATCGTCGATATCGGCCAATTCACGTTCTAATCTGCGTTCATCGGAAACACAAGAATTCAGCAGCGCTGCAGAGAAAATAAGTAGGAAAAGTTTTTTCATGAGGTAAAGTTACGCACCAAATGTATTGATGATGTTGCTTTTATGGAGTTCTACGAAGGATAAATAGGCTTTTGCTACTGGACTAAGATTTTTTTGCTCGCGCCAAATCAAGTTCCATTCGGTGGTGATTGGTAGATTCTCGTGTGGTATAATGCGTAATTGGCCCGAAGCGAGTTCATTCATCATCCCAATTTTCGGCATCACAGAAACACCCAGTCCCGCGATAATACTATGCTTTACAGCTTCATTCGTGGTCAATTCAACTTTCTTATGAGGTACTACGTCGATGGAATTTAGGAATTGCTCCATGGCTTTTCGGGTTGCAGAACCAGGTTCGCGAAACAAATAGGTCACATGGTGCTTATTTTTCGCTGTCTCTAGAGCTAAGTGCGGGTTTCCTACCAAATAAAGTTCGTTGGTGAGTAAAGCCAGTTGGTTGATTTTGAGCTTGTTTGGCAGAGTGCTGACCAATGAGAAATCAACCCGGTTCTCTTCTAAACTTTCGATGACTTTTGCTTTGTTGGTCACATCCATGACCACATCTACTTGAGGATGTAGCTCGAGAAACTCCGTGAGAAAATAAGGCATGATGTATTTACCTGTACTTACTACCGATAACGTTAATGTTCCATAAAGCTCCCCTTTGATACTCTTGTTCATGGTATTCAGGGCATGAGTTTCATCGAGAATGTGCTGCACACGTTGGAAGACCTCTTTACCCAATTCTGTTAGCATCAACTGTTTGCCTTGGTATTCTACGAGACTGAAATCGAACTGCTCCGCAAAAGCTTTGAATTGGATACTCACAGCGGGTTGGGTAAGGTGCAAATATTCCGCAGCTTTAGTAAAACTCAGATGGGTGCCAACGGCCCAGTACACTTGCAATTGTCGAAGCGTGTAATTCATTGAGTATTTGTTTTTGTTATAACAAGTATGAAAAGAATAAATGAAAATTTATACAACCAAAGTACGAGTTTTGCCAGAAATAAAACAAATACGTATGACTTTTCAATCTGTTTTAGAGAATCTTACCAATCCTGCACTTCTGTTCTTTGCACTGGGAATTCTCTCGGTTAAGGTGAAATCCTCGTTGAGTATTCCGGATGGTGCCTCGAAGTTCATTTCTATCTACCTGCTTTTTTCGATCGGTTTCAAGGGAGGTCAAGAGCTTTCGCATGGTTCTGTGGATGGCACAATGCTCCTTGTTATAGGCATAGGCCTTCTTAGTGCTGTAGTGGTTCCCATGCTAACTTTCTTTCTGTTACGAAGAAAATTATCAGTGGCCAATTCTGCTGCTATCGCTGCCGCCTATGGTTCAGTAAGTGCGGTGACATTCATCACCGCAGTAGCTTTTTTGGAGCAGAAAAACTGGGAATTTGGCGGGCATATGGTCGCTTTGATGGCAATGATGGAAGCACCAGCAATCATTGTCGGAGTCACCCTTATGCGCACCTTTGAAAAGGAAGGTGTGCAGCAGAAGCTGTCCACGTTGCTACGGCATGCGGTAACCAACGGATCAGTGTTCTTGCTTTTGGGTTCTACCCTTATTGGCTTCTTTGTTAATGCAGAGCAAGCACAGGGAATTGCTCCTTTTACCACGGACATGTTTAAAGGTTTTTTGGTCATCTTTCTTCTGGATATGGGGATTAAAAGTGGCAAGCAGATTGACGGTCTGTGGGCTAAGGGGCCGACACCCGTAATTTTCGCAGTGGTAGCGCCCTTAGTGCTTGGCACGGGGCTTTCTCTGCTGACAACGGTGCTTTCCATTCCGTTAGGGGATAAGCTCTTGTTAACAGTTTTAGTGGCTAGTGCCTCGTACATTGCGGTGCCTGCTTCGATGAAATTGGCCATTCCACAAGCGAATCCCGGATTGTATACGCCAATGGCTTTGGCGATCACCTTCCCAGTAAATATTATCATCGGTATACCGTTGTACGGTGGGATCATTGGGGGATTCTAACGTTCTTTTCCCTAACATTGTGGTATGAAGTTACGCCACCTGCTTTTCGCTCTAATTCTCGCTGTACCTGTATTTTCTCAGTCGTACGGTCCAGCAAAGGGATTTCCATCAGATCCCGTTATTAGCGCGGTGTACCACGATGGATCGTTGTATTTGGGAACCCAGGGCAGTGGGGTGTTTAAGCTCGATAAGGATTGGATTGTTCCCGCAGATGGATTCGAAGAATTTTCGACAGCATCCATCTATGACTTTGAAGTGAAGGATGGAGCACTGACGCCCTTAACTACTGGGCAATTACAAGAATACCCCATCTTGGTGACCAATTCGAAAGGCACCACCTATTCTTTAACGGACGGACTCCTCCAAGTCATCTATTTGGATATGGCGCGTGAGGTATCTCGGGAGGCTGCAGGAATATGGCGCTTTGAGACTTTGCCGTTCAAAGCCTTTGAAAAAGGCGCTGTTTTTATTCGAACGGGTTCCACGCTAAAGGCCTATTCTAGTGATGGGCAGCTCGTAGACGAAACCACATTCTTGGGCTTGATTTTCGACCTTGCTCATACCCCAGAGGGATTACTTCTGAGTACAGAAGGAGGCTATTACCAATGGCGCGGACATTGGCATAAAATAGGCAGTGGATTGCCCATTTTCGCTTTCGACGGCGATCGGGCAAGAACACCTATAGGCGCTATTCTTACAGCCAAACTGCTCAGTGGAAACTGGTCTATAGCAGATATAGAGGAAATGGAAGTGGTGCGCGAATCACATGCCAATTACTACGATGTTGACACGTTAGCAGATTTGTTTGGTGGATTTAGTGGAGCGGGTTTAGAAATCTTCTCTCCTGAGGGAGCGGTCTTTAGGATCGACCGAGCTCGGGGCTTGCCTAACTTGCGACCGGGCAATTACGATTTGGCGCTGTTAGGCGGTAAGCTTTGGGTAGCCACTCCACAAGGACTGTACACCTTTGAAAATGGTGGGTTTCCAAACCCATTGGACAGCGTGCATTGGAACTTCCTACAAGATGGTTTGCCTAAAACCTGGGATGCATTGTCTACGGCACCACAGTCTATAGCATTCAATGTGGAGGTAGATTACGAAGGGGCGTCTAAGCTGCATGCGCGTTACCGAATAAACGGTGAGAGTTGGCAAGATTGGTCGCTGGACCAAGGCGTTCTGTTTGATCATCCAGCACCGGGTTCGTACAAGTTGGAGGTAGAGATTAGTCCTTATTTGGATTATAGAGATGCGCGAGCGACTGAGGTGATTTACACCATTCGCGCGGAGTGGTACAAGCGTCCTTGGATTTGGGTAGTGCTGGTGTTGTTAGTGGCCGGATTGGTCATCCTGTGGCAGCGCCGGGAGCGGTTGAAGACGGCGGAGAAGTTGTTGTTACAGGAACGCTTGGCCGAGGCGGAATTGGCCAGTAAGCGCAACCAGATGAATCCGCACTTCTTGTTCAATGCCTTAGATGCGATCTCGAATTTCATTTATAAAAATCAGCCAAAAGATGCCGTGACCTATTTAGGGAAGTTGGCCAAGCTGATGCGTTTGACGCTGGATACCACGCGCTCAAGTACGATGGTTTTGCAGGATGAATTGGACTTACTAAAGCAATATGTCGATTTGTGTGAGCTGCGTTATGGCAGTTTCCAAACCCAATTCAAAGTGGATGACGAGTTAGATACATTTGACATCCATCTTCCACCGATGTTGTTACAACCGCTGATAGAAAATGCTGTACAGCACGCCGTTCGCCCAAACATGAGAGCGGATAAAGCGGGTGTGATTTCCCTTGAAATAGCTCCAGTTCAGGGCGGTATTCAAGTGGTTGTGAAGGACAATGGACCAGGATTCGATGTGGATGCGGTGAACTCAACATCTCACGGCCTGGCAATATTGCGGGAGCGCTTGGAATTGCTGAGTAAGAAATACGCTAGGCCTTTCGTTGTTCGTATCGAGTCGAAGGTTTCTGATCCTTTACATTCTGGAACGACCATTTCGCTCATTCTGAGCACCGATGTGTTAGATTAAAAGTTAGCTTTAGCTGTATAGACCTATTTTACCCTTATGAAAGCACTACTTCTCGACGATGAATTGCCTGTTTTGGAGGCGTTACAAGGAAAATTAAATCTCTTTTGCCCTGAGGTTGAGGTGGTTTCACTTTGTCAAAATGTCGATGATGCTTTACACCAATTAAACACTGCAGAGATTGATGTTGTATTCCTTGATGTCAACCTTTCTGGAGAATCAGGTTTCGATTTAATCGAAAAGTGGGAAGGCGAGGAATTGCCATCGCTCATTTTTACAACAGCGCACGATGAATTTGCCGTACAAGCCATCAAACATGCCGCTTTGGATTATTTGTTGAAACCGATTGATGCTGAAGAATTGGTTAAGGCCGTACGCAAAGCCGGTGAGAAAGTAGGTTTAGATCGTCAATCGGTGGTTAAAGAAGCCTCGAAAGGGGCGCCTAAAAAATTGGTCATTCCTACTACAGAAGGTATGCACATATTGAATGTTGAGGATATTGTGCGTTGTGAAAGTAGTTCGAATTACACCCAATTTTTCCTTAAAAACAAGACCTCTGTATTAGCCTCGAAGACCATGAAGGAATACGAGACGTTACTCCGCCCCGCAGGATTTGAGCGCGTTCACAAAAGTCATTTGGTCAACCTAGAGATGATTTCTAAGTACGTGAGTGCGGATGGCGGTTATCTGCTGCTGGTCGAAGGTTCAACTGTGCCGGTTAGCAACCGAAAGAAAGAGGTGTTAGTTCAGCACTTGAAACGATTGTAGATGCCCGCTCAATTTGCCCATGCCTTCTACTTAGGGAGTGCCGTTTGGGGCAGAGCTCTGTTATTTAGAATACTTGGCTTTCACTTCTTCAGCGCCCTTTAAGACTTTCGCTTTCAGGCCTTCTTTGTAGTTTACTACGCGTTGCAATACCTCGGCATCAGACGAACCCACGATCTGTGCCGCAAGAATGCCTGCGTTCTTAGCGCCATCTAAAGCAACTGTAGCTACAGGAACGCCGCCCGGCATTTGAAGTATAGAAAGTACGCTGTCCCAGCCGTCAATAGAGTTTGAGCTGTGTACAGGAACACCAATGACTGGAAGTGGGCTTACAGAAGCAACCATTCCAGGAAGGTGAGCTGCACCGCCGGCACCAGCGATAATGGCTTTGATGCCTCTTTTATGTGCATTCTGACCGTAATCCATCAACTTCTCAGGTGTGCGGTGTGCACTGACGATATCTACTTCATAGGTAAGGCCTAGTTCCTCCAACACATCGATAGCTTGTTGCATAACTGGCAGGTCTGAAGTGCTGCCCATAATGATTCCGATCATACTTATTTGCTTTTGACCAATATACTATTCTTTGCCCACTCGGCGCGCTTACGGGCTTCGTCTCTATCTTGCGCGATAACGGTGACGTGTCCCATTTTGCGGAACGGACGCGTTTGTGCCTTGCCGTAAATGTGGATGTTCACACCGGGCTCGCTGAGCAACTCATCATAGCCTTGGTACACCACGTCTCCGCTGTATCCTTCCGCACCCACTAAATTCGCCATCACGCCTGCTGCTTTGAGCTCGGTGGAGCCCAAAGGTAAATCGAGTACGGCTCGAACGTGCTGTTCGAATTGGCTCGTGTAACAAGCTTCGATGGTATGGTGACCGCTATTGTGCGGACGTGGTGCTACTTCGTTGACCAAGATTTCTCCGTCTTTGGTGACGAACAACTCCACTGCCAAAAGGCCGCAGATGTCATAGGCCTCGGCTGTTTTGATTGCGATTTCTTTCGCTTTTTGCTGCATCTCTTCAGAAAGTACAGAGGGGCAGAGCACGTATTCCACTTGATTCGCTGTTGGATGGAACTCCTGATCCGCAACCGGGAAGGTGGTAATGGCACCACTCTCGTTTCTAGCGACAATCACGCTGACCTCTAAGTCAAAATCCACGAAGGCCTCTAACATCCCCTGAGCATCAGGAATATTTTGCACATCTTCTTCAGTGCGGCATACGACCACGCCGAAGCCATCGTATCCGCCCGTGGCTGCTTTCCAAACGAACGGCAGTGGCCAATTCGCTCTTGCAGATTCAAACCCAGCTCGACCATGAACCATCTCGAAACGCGAGGTAGGAATGTGGTGATCCGCATAGAATTGTTTTTGCTTGGTTTTGTCTTGAATCAACTCCAGGCTATCTGGGTTAGGATGTACCTTTTTTCCTTGTGCACGAAGATCCCTAAGGGCTTGAACATTGACCGCTTCGATTTCAATACAAACCGTATCACAATCTGCCGCAAAGGCCATCACTGTGTCGTAGTCTTGTAGTGAACCTACCGTGAATTCGTTGGCTCCAAATTGGCCGGGAGCCTCAGGACTTGGATCGAGGACCTTGGTGCGAATGTCGAATTTCCGCGTGGTGTACAGCATCATTTTACCCAGCTGTCCGCCGCCTAAAATTCCTAAGGTGTAATTCGTTGAAAAAATGTTCTTTGCCATGGCATCGTGATTTCACTGCAAAGGTAGGTAAACGTGTTGTGTTAACAGCGTTCGACTTCCGCCAACAGGGGGATGGTGTATTGTTTGCCGGTGTGTTTTTCGCTGACCAGGGCACGTGTTCTGCGCAATTCAACAAAAGAGAATTGGCGTGCACGGAAAAGGAAATCTTCTCCAGGCTTCAGGTCCTTTAGCAACAGCGGAACCGCTTTATGATCGAGCGACAAGATCGTACTGTACAAGTGTAGATCTGCGCCGGTATGAGATTTTGGCCGATGGGAATGTTGAATAATGGCCGTTCTATAGGACTCGTCCAAACCGGTATCAGTAGCCAATTTCGTAAGCATTTTCCCAAACTGATTCTTCCAAGCCTCGCCATGTGGCGCCGCCTTACGACCGTAAGTGTTCCAAGTTTTCAAATGGGCGAGTTCGTGGACGAACGTCGTTAGGAATTGGTAAGGACCCAGGTTGCTGTTCAACGTAATGGCGGGTAGTTTACCCGGTCGCGGTGGTCGAAAATCTCCAAGCTTCGTGCTGCGCGGTGATTTTAGGGTGATACTGCAAGGCTCCTGATGCAGCCAATGTTCGAACACACCGATATCCATGCTTTCTGGCAAGTACTTACGCAGTGGTTCGAGATCCATCGCTTATCCTTTGTTAGTAGTGTTTTCGATGGTGCTGAAAGAAGGGCAGTCACAGTCCTTACGCATACCGCAGCTGGTAAGTGCAAGCGCTAAAAGAAGCGTTGAAAATAGAGCAATTCTCTTCATCGTAAAGGAGTTTATCCTTCAAAGAAACTGTAAATTAGCCACATGATCACGAACTTTTTTGAAGGAATTGGTGCTTATGCGCTGCTAATGACGAAGGTTTTTAGAGCTCCGGACCGTTGGCGCTTGTTTTTCAAGTCCTTGGTCAAAGAAATTCAGCTGCTCGGACTAGACTCTATCGGAATAGTGGTGATACTTTCGGTTTTTATGGGCGCTGTAGTTACCATTCAAACGGCCTTTCAGTTGAGCGATGATCCGCTCATTCCAACCTATTATATTGCCATGGCCACTCGGGAGTCGATCACCCTGGAGTTTAGTCCAACAGTAGTGAGTCTTATTCTCGCTGGTAAAGTAGGCTCGAATATTGCTTCCTCTTTAGGTACTATGCGCGTAAGCGAGCAGATTGACGCCTTGGAAGTTATGGGTGTGAATAGTGCGAGTTTTTTAATCCTTCCCAAGGTTGTAGCGCTTCTAGTCTTCAACCCTATATTGATTATCATGTCCCTATTCTTGGGGCTTTGGGGAGGTGCTATGGCTGGAGATTTATTGGGCTTAGTACCTTTTGAAGAAAGTGTAATGGGCTATCGATTAGAATTCATCGTTTTTGAAAACGCGGTCTACGGCTTGATTAAAGCAACTGTATTCGCCTTTATTATTGGTAGTGTAAGTGCATACAGCGGTTACTCTGTTAAAGGCGGGGCGGTAGAAGTAGGAGTCGCAAGTACAAACGCTGTTGTGCGTTCCTGTTTGGCAATCATTTTGGCCAATTTCCTCCTCACTGATATCATTCTAAGCCCATGATTCGCGCGGAAAACATCCATAAGAGCTTCGCCGATAACCATGTGTTGAAGGGGGTAGACGTAGATTTTCACAAGGGGAAAACCAACCTTATCATCGGACGATCGGGTTCAGGTAAGACTGTATTCTTAAAAACCATTCTTGGGCTTTTTGATCCTGAACAGGGCGATATTTATTACAGTGGAGAACGCCTTTCGGAGATGTCCAAAGAGCGCAGAAAACTGCTCCACCAAGAAATTGGTATGGTCTTTCAAGGAGGTGCGTTGTTCGATAGTATGACTGTCGCAGAGAACATCCGTTTTCCTTTGGAAATGTTCTCGAACATGACAGAGAAGGAGAAGGATGCCCGTGTGAAATTTGTAATGGATCGCGTACGATTGGAAGGAGCAGATGCAAAATACCCAAGTGAAATATCTGGCGGGATGCAGAAACGTGTTTCTATCGCACGTGCGATTTCAATGAGTCCGAAATATTTGTTTTGTGATGAGCCAAACTCGGGATTAGATCCAGAAACGGCGATTGTCATCGACCAATTGATTCAAGAAATTACGCATGATTTTCAAATGACCACCATTGTCAATACCCACGATATGAACTCCGTTTTAGAGATCGGGGATCACGTCATCTTTATGAAAGAAGGTCACAAGGTGTGGGAAGGGACGAACGATGAGGTGCTCGGAAGTACGAATGCGGATGTCGAGGACTACGTATTCAAAAGCAAGTTGTTCAAGCAGGTAAGACAAGCACTCCGAAAGTAATCTTTTGGTGAGTGCGTAAATCCGCACATACTCCATTACCTCAAATGAGGTTCAAAAAAAGACCCAGATGCTTGCGCATCCAGGTCTTCTATAGGTTGTGTTAAGCGTGTGAGGATTACTTGATGGTAATACGCTCTACGGTGTTTACACCTTCGCCTTCTACGGAAAGAATGTACATTCCTTTAGCGTTGTTGCTTAGGTCGATTACTTTGCGCTCACCAGCAACGAAACTTTCGTTAGCAGCGTATACTACCTGGCCCAATACGTCAACAACAGTTACAGTTGCATCAGTAGTCGCATCAAGCTCTACGTTTACAACACCGTTAGATGGGTTAGGGAATACAGCTACAGAAGTAAGGTCAGTCTCGTTAACCCCGATCGTTGAAGTACCTGAAGCAGTTACCCAGATCAAGTGAGAGAATGCCATGTTGATGCTTGTTTGCTCGTTTCTCCAGTCAGAAGTTGAAGGCCATGCATCGTAACGAGTATCGCTGAACAAGAAGTTAGAACAGTTCGTTGAAGTACTGTCGAAATCTTGGATGAAGTACCCTTGTGGAGCAGAGGTGTTGTTCTCTCTGTAGTAGTAGAAATAGAATGGGTTGATATCACCAGTGTTTGTAGCGTAGTTGATTGTATCAGAAGTAGTCAAACCACCTGGAATGTACTCGATGAATACACCCATAAGCTCATCACCCGTCATGCTCAATCCGCCTGGTATAGCAACACTGATCTGCGCAACACCTGAATCTGCAGTAGTTAAATCGTATTCGATTACTGTAGCGTTCGTTGAAGTTGGTCCACCTTGGTCACCATTCAAAGCGCTACCTTGGTAGTCCATAGTTTTAGCAGTTGCTTGTACTGTTGGGTCCAATGCAGCCCAAGTTGCTGGGTTGTAAGCAACACCTGAGAATGGAGCTGCGAAACCGTTAGCACCTTTGAATACCGTGAAACGAATCTTATCAGAGTTGTTTCCGTTCAAGATATCGTAACCACCGATCACGTGAAGTGAATCAACAGTCAACATATCCGTCTCATGGAACTCATTCGCACCCCAACCGTAGTAGTTGAAATCGTACAATGCACCTACAGCGTGGTTGTAAGAGTACCCTGGAGTACCGTCGCTGTAAACGATTACTGTAGTTGAATCTGGTGTAGTTGTGATTGCACCAAGCGTCATGTCTGAGCTATAGAACTGGTACAAAAAGTCTGTGTAGTCGTATTGACCTGCAATAGCGCCACCTTTTTTAGAGATGATATTCTCTACTTTTTCTTTAGCTGCAGCATCTGGAGTGATTTCGCTTTGCAAAAGTTTAGAGGTCGCAGCCTCTTGACCGATTGCGTTGAATCCTAGAGCTACCGCCGCAAGGAGTAAAACTTTTTTCATAGAATCATTTAGTTAGTTTAATGCCTTCTAAGATACATTAATCTACTAAACCTAAAGCTTTCTGACCATCATAATTCCATCGCGAACGCTCAGAATAACTTGTTCCACTCGAGGATCTTCGGCGACGTGTTTGTTGAGCTCAACAATAGCTTTGGTGTCTTTGTCGTTTGAAGCGACGGGTTCAGCCACTTTTCCCGACCACAAAATATTGTCAATCAGCATGATGCCGTTCTCTGGCATCAAAGGGATCAATTGCTCATAGTAGGTCTTCAGACCTTTTTTATCGGCATCTAAAAAGATCAAGTCCCAAGGGCGCTTCAGATTGTTCAAAATGTCTTTTGCAGGTCCAATATGCAGGTGCATTTGGTCTGCTTTCGGGCTTTTTACCCAATACTTCTTGATGATGCGCTCCAGCTCTTCGTTGATTTCGACGGCATGGAACTCGCCGTGTGGCTGCAAACCGGCAACGAGAAAGTGTGAGGCATACCCCGTGAAGGTGCCCACTTCTAAGATGTATTTCGGTCGCTGCATCAGAGAAAACATCTTCAGGATGTGTCCTTGCACATGTCCGCTTAACATGCGGGGCATGATGATCTTCACCCATGTTTCTCGCTCGAGTTCATTGAGGTAGTCAGGAGCTTCAGAGGTATGCTCGCTGATGTAACGGTGCAAGTCGTCGCTGAGGTATTCCATGCGTGTTAGACTTTTTTATAGACCAATTCATAGGCGCTGTCCGCCTGCAAATAGTCGTTGGCCGCTTCCATGACCTCTTCTGCGCTTATTGCACGAATTTTCGAAGCCACATCCTCAAAGCTGTTCACTTTGCCAAAGTGCAGTAGGGCTCGAGCGGCGCCTATAGCGGTATTGAGTCCGTTTTCTTCCGAGAGGGCCATTTGACCTAGGAATTGGTTTTTTGCCTTGGAGAGTTGCAATGTGCCCAATTTCTTTTGCTGGAACTTTTCCACCTCTTTTCTCACCAAATGCGCTGCTTTATTGGTTTGGGAAGAATCACACCCGAGATAAATACCCAGCATACCTATATCGCTATACAAGTTCATGTAGCTCTCGATGTTGTAGGCGATTCCGTGCTTTTCTCGAATATTCAAGCCCAATCGGCTGTTCATTGCAGGACCACCCAAGATGTTATTGAGCAACAGTAGTGGACGTCTGCTAGGCTCGTGGATGCCCGATGTACGCCAACCGATCATGAAATGGTCTTGAAATTGAGCAACAGGATCTACACGCTTGGTAGGCGTGGAGTTGCCTTTAAAAGTGTTGCTCCAACCGTTTGGCGCCAATTCCCAATGGCCAAAAAACTCACTACACATTCGCTGTACGCGATCTGCGGTGAACGCACCGGAAATGGAGATTTTGATTCTTTCGGCACTGTAGGTACGACCGATGAATTCCAAAATATCCTTACGACCTAAACCGTCTACACTTTCTGGAGTTCCTAAAATGTTTCTTCCCAGCGGATCTCCAGCGAAGATGAGGTCTTCGAAATCATCGAAAATTTGTTCGCTGGGACTGTCTTTGTAGCTGTAGATCTCGTCTTTGATGACGTCTTTTTCCTTTTCTAGCTCGCGCTCTGGAAAGGTGCTGTTGACCATAACATCAGCCAGGAGCTCCATAGCTCTGCGCATATCGCCCTTTAGAAAGCTCGCGTGAATGATGGTCTCTTCTTTCGTGGTGTAAGCATTGAGCTCACCACCTACATCATCTAATCTAGAGAGAATGTGGTACGCCTTGCGTTTTGTGGTGCCCTTGAAGAGATTGTGTTCGATAAAATGTGCAAGCCCTTGTTGGTGTTCGAGCTCATCTCGGGATCCCGCACGAATAGCCACAGCGATATGAGCAACGGTACTTTTCTTGGGCACAAAAGCACATTGCAGGCCATTGGCCAATTCAAAAATAGCGGTCTCTTTCATCAGCCTTGATCCAATACCTCAAGAACGGTTCTGAAAGCCAGAGCGTGGGTACCCCAAGCCTTAGCGCTCTTTTCTTTCAATTCAGGCGCATACATCTGCATGTAGAGTTTAATGCTCTCCAAATCCTTGGCGCGGTACTGAATGCTGAAACTCGGTTGGTCTTGCTCTTGTTCTGGAAATACTTCCGTGAAGAGGTAAGTAGTAAATAGCCCCGTTTTCATCACTTCAGGGATGTGCTCTTCTTTCATCCAGCGCATCCACCCATCTACGATGCTGGGATCTACTACGACGGTGACGTTGTATATGTGTTCGCTCATTTTGCTAAGGTACGGTAGAACTGTCTTGCTTGTTCGGTATAAATCCCAGCGGGATAAGAAATTAGATAGTCTTCAAAAGCGTTTTTAGCGGCACTATGACCGGCTTTGAATTGGGCAAACGCTTCGAAATAATAGGCTTCCTCCTTCCACATGCCTTCGCCTGCAGCCCCTTGGAGCGTTGCAAAAGTGGTCGCGGCATTCTCGTACTGGCCCAATCCCAGCTCGACGCTGCCTTTGCGGTACAACAGGTCGTCGTACAGCTCGTTTGCAATGAGGATTTTTTCAAGGCGTTTGTATGCTGTGAGTGCTTCGTCCAAGGCGCCACGTGTCTCTGCTAACATCGGCACTCTGATCAGTATTAGCCCCTCGTATGCAGTGTCCTCGACGCTGTTTGCTGCAATGAGCAACGCGTGCTCCATGGCATCATTTGCGATGGATTTGCTCGTGGACTGTAGTAGAATTTCCAGTTGCGTTTTGGCCCAAAGAATATCTCCGGAATAGAAGGCGCACAGGGCTTTGCTTAATCGGCTTTGATCGCCTTGTTCCGAATCGCCCAGCAGCACTTCAGCTCGAGAAAATTCCAGCAATGCATCTTCGTAATAGCCTTTGGATAATAGCGCTTCTCCAAAAGCATGATAGGTCATCCCGCGTTCCAATTTTGAAGGGTATTTCGACCTTAATTGGTCGAGCTTCACTTCCAATCGATCCAGATTCTCCTCTGTAGTGTCTTGAGAAGTGTTGAAAAGGAATTTGTCCCGATCGAGTTCCCAGTAGAAGCACGGATAGCAACTGTTGCCGCCAAACTTACCTGCGAACATTCTAGCTTGCTCCTTCCCCGTATTGTGCTCTGTGACTTCAAGCATCAAGCGCAATGCATTTTCCAGCCACCCCATATAAGGCGCTCTTCGACGTTCGTTGATTAGGAAATTTAAGATGGATTCTGCATGGATGATTTCTTCGGTCTCCCATGCGCTGCGAGCCAGCGACAGTAATTCATTTGCTCTAAAATCACCGCGTTTCGCTTTGGCGCTAAGAAAGTCGAAGGCTAGCGTATAGCTTTGTTCTTGTCGGTACACATAGAGCAACAAGTTTTCGAATACGGGCGAGTTATCGGTGGCCATTTTTTCGAGCAACGCCTTCTTAACTGCGCGGTTATGTGGATCCTCAGGATCAGTGCTAATGTTTTGAGAGATGCGTTGTTGGACCGCGTTTTTGTAGCCCGAATTCTGTGATAGGGCTAATAGGTAGGCGCGGTATTGATCTTCGTATCGGCCGAGTTGCGCATATAATTGGGCACGTTCAAAGGCAGTTCGAAGGTTTGGACGAAGTCCTTCGGCGTATTCGTAGAGTTCTACCGCAAAAGCTAAATCTCCATAGCGCTCTAAACTAATGGCAACGCCACGAACACTAAACGGGTTTTGGGTGATGCGATCCTTGATATCTTCAGCGCTCGGGCCCTTACGTCCTAACTTTTTACTGAGGTAGTAGTAATCTACATCGTACTGTGGAAGTTGGGCTCCGTACTTATTACTCTGCTTTTTAGTAATGCGCCAAGCCTCCGTGGAATCCCCAATAAATAGCAGGGCATCTACGTATTTCTCATAGGCATTACTCGTATTGTTCTTTTGGTACAGCTGCTGAAAACACTGTAGTGCTTGCTGGTTAGCACCACTGGTCAAAAGAGAATCACAAGACTTCATTGCCACGTTGCTCGTTCGTACTTGCGAAACGAGCATCACGGGCAGCAGCGCAGCGAGTATGAAGTATTTATTTATTCGGTACATCCGTCGCTAAAATATAGTTCTTTAGCGAGTCTAAGGTGGCTATGAGCTGGTCGTGTTTACGCAGACAGCTGAAACAGCCACCATAACTTTTGTTGATTCTTTTATCGGCGTCGTGCAGTACAAAGGCTTCCTCGTTGAAATACTGAGCGGCTTGCGCACTATCTAAGGCTCCTCGTTCAATGTCCTTTTTGAGTGTCTTGAGCTGTGAGGTGTTGTATTGCGCATCGATTTCTTTGGTGTAAGCACCTAGTACTCGGCTGTAGTATTTCGTGCACCCTTCCATCTCATACAAAGGTCCGGTGAACATCTCTCGGTCAATATTCAAATCCAGCATTTCCTGAGTATGCTCGGTAAAAAAGACTTGAAGCGCCCCCATGGTTTCAAGCGCCTGCTTCACACGATTTTGCTCAATACTCTCTATAACAGCTTGGTGGTCCTCGCTTACAGCAACCATAGAGTCTAGTCTTTCAGCCATGTCCGCTTGCCATGGGGCGGTGCGGTTACAGGACATGAGACCTAAGGCCAGCAATAGCGCTGCAATAGAGGTTCTCATTGGCTTATTTTTTAATCCATTCAAAACCAGTATACGGTACTAGTGCAGCCGGTATTTTGATGCCTTCTTCTCTCTGATGGTTTTCAAGAAGTGATGCCAATACGCGAGGCAGGGCCATCGCTGATCCGTTTAGGGTATGACACAATTGGGTTTTACCGTCGGCATCGCGATAACGCAGTTTGAGGCGGTTTGCTTGGAACGTTTCAAAATTGGATACAGAACTTACTTCCAACCAACGTTCTTGTGCAGCACTGTATACCTCGAAGTCGTAGGTTAAAGCAGAAGTGAATCCAGCATCTCCGCCACATAATCTAAGCACGCGGTACGGTAACTCGAGCTTGTCGAGAAGGCTTGCTACATGTGCCACCATCTCGTCAAGAAGTGCGTATGAGGATTCTGCATCGGTTACACTTACGATTTCCACCTTGTCGAACTGGTGTAATCGGTTCAGTCCTCTTACGTCTTTACCGTAAGAACCAGCTTCACGGCGGAAACAAGGTGTGTAGGCAGTGCTTTTGATTGGAAAATCTTTGGCGCTTACAATTTCGTCGCGGAATAAATTGGTGATAGGTACCTCTGCAGTAGGAATGGCATAGAGTCCATCAATAGGCATCTCATACATTTGCCCTTCCTTATCCGGAAGCTGTCCTGTACCATATCCAGAGGCTGCATTTACAAAATGTGGAGGTTGGTATTCTGTATACCCTGCAGCTCGGTTTTCATCTAAAAAGAAATTAATCATAGCGCGCTGTAGTCGTGCCCCATGATTGACGTATACAGGGAAGCCAGCGCCAGTGATTTTCACGCCCAATTCGAAATTGATCAAATTGTATTCCTCGGCTAAATCCCAGTGTGGTTTTGCACCATCATACAACTTTGGGATCTCGCCTTTGCGATCTACTTCCTCATTGTCTTTTTCATCCTTGCCCGCTTTCACACTTTCGTGCGGAACATTGGGTAGGCTTAAGAGTAATTCGTGCTCTTTTTCTTCCAGCTGTGAAACTTGTTCAGCAAGAGTTTTGATCTGCCCTTTGAGTGAAGCGGTTTCCTCTTTTAGGGCCTGTGCTTCTTCTCCTTTACCGCTTTTGAAGAGTTGGCCAATTTCTTTTGCCAACGCATTGCTTTTCGCCTGACATTCCTCCATCTCGTGACGGATTTTTCGACGGTCCGCATCTATAGCAGTTAACGCTTCTACGGTTTCGGTAGCGTCAATTCCTCTTTTCTTAAGGCCTTCAATGATTTCTTCTGGCGCAGTTCTGATTCGCTGAATTTGCAGCATGGTACTTGTATCTTGATTGGGTTTAGGCCTCGATGGCAATCACACGCTCCACTTCGGGCGCATATTTTTTAACTGTGGTTTCAATACCTCCTTTAAGCGTAAAGTCACTGACTTTACAACCCACACACGCACCGTGGAATTTCACCTCTACAGTGGTTCCATCAATACGCTCTAGGCTGACGTCTCCGCCGTCATTGGCGAGAAAAGGACGTACTTCGTCGAGGGCTAGTTCTATTCGTTCTTGTAGTGTGCTCACGCGTTATTTCTTTTTAGGTGAACATCCAGCCATTGTTGTGATTCTCACAAACTCGGTAGGAGGGAGGTTCTCGTTGCGATCGGCAACTTCGCTTACAATATTACGAGCGATTTCCTCAAAAGCCAACGGTATTCCTGTTCCTTCTTGAAGTGCAGCTGGTCGACCCACATCGCCAGCCTCGCGAATACTTTGGATCAGCGGCAATTCCCCTAGGAACGGCACATCCATTGTTTTAGCGAGTTGACGCGCTCCCTCTTTTCCGAACAAATAGTATTTGTTGTCCGGTAGTTCTGGAGGTGTGAAATAGCTCATGTTTTCCAAAATTCCGAGTACAGGCACGTTGATTTGTTCCATTTTGAACATGGCCACACCCTTACGTGCATCTGCTAAAGCTACTTTCTGCGGAGTACTTACCACTACCGCACCTGTGACAGGTACGTTTTGAACCATACTTAAGTGGATGTCTCCTGTCCCTGGAGGTAAATCGATCAATAGAAAATCCAATTCTCCCCAATGGGTATCGTGAATCATTTGCGTCAGTGCTTTGGTTGCCATCGCACCGCGCCAAACCACAGCTTGGTCCATGTTTGCAAAGAATCCGATCGACATGACTTTTACGCCATAGCCTTCAACGGGCCCCATTTTATTTTTACCGTCTACATGAACTGTGATTGGCTTCGCATGTTGCACATCAAACATGATTGGGGCAGAAGGGCCGTAAATGTCGGCGTCGATCAATCCCACTTTAAAGCCCATCTTGTGTAAGGTTACGGCAAGGTTCGCGGTTACCGTGCTCTTTCCAACGCCGCCTTTACCCGAGGCCACTGCGATAATGTTGGAAACGCCTGGAATAGCAGCTCCTTTAATCACATTATCCGCGACTTCTTTCGCTTTTTTTTCGCTCACCGTGACGTTGACCGTCACTTTTGCTTTTTCATGGACCTTATCATGAATAGCTTTCATAATATCCACCTCCAACTTTTTCTTGGCCTGAAGTGTCGGGCTGATGCTTTCAGCGTCAACAATCACCTCGTCTCCGAAAATTTGAATGTTGCGCACAAGACCTGCAGCTACGATGTTTTTTTCAGTACTATTTCCGACGCTCTCGAGTGCGGATTGGATATCAGATTTTTTCATTTGGAAAGAATTGAGTTGCAAAAATAATAACCACTACTTTCACGGAACGTTCAAATGTTATGGATTCTACCACAAGCTTACTCATTACAGGGGCCACGGGACAATTAGGTTCCTTCGTTCTCGCAGAATTCCTTGGATTCGGTGAAAATCCGTCATTTTCGGGACCAATTTTCTGTTCAAAACGCCCTGAAAGTGCATTTACGCAACTGCAGATGACGGCCGAATTCTTAGGTCTGGACGCTCAAGCATTGATCGAGCATCCTCAGGTGCATTTCATCGACATGGATCTGAGCGACGGTATTTTCAGCGAGCGGATACTAAAAGAGTATGCCACTGCGCATGATCTTCCCTTACCTAGTAGCCTAGTTCATGCCGCTGCGAACATCAACATCAGCCCTACTTCTAATGGACCAACAGTATCGAATGTGAAATTGGTCAATGAGATGCTGCTGCTGTCCGAGCTCTTGGCTGTAGAGCACTTTACGCATATCAGTTCAATCGCTGTCATGGGAGGTGTGGAGCCGTTGGGAGAAGAAGAGGTGCTTTTGCCCGAACATTTTGAACCGAACCGCTCCACAGCTAGCATTAGTGAGTACGCTTTGGGGAAAATGTCAAGTGAATTAGCCGTATGGCGCGCCGCTTCGAGCGGTCAAAGTACGAGTATCATCAGGCCCGGAGTTATTATCGGCGTAGGTCCTAAGGCGGCAGCTGCTCAAGAATTGTGGCGTCGTGTTTTCGAGGGTAAGTTGCCTTTTACCACCGACGGTATGACCGGCATCGTAGATGTGCGTGATGTAGCTGCTATTGTCGTGCGTACCCATGTAGCTCGCAAGTCGGATCCCATAGTTGCTGTTGGAGCTAATCTGAGCTTCAAAGAAATGCTCGGCGCTATGGCGGAGTCTATGAACAAGGTCACCAAATTCCGCTTTTTGCCACGTGATCCATGGCTCGAACGAATGCGAAGTATGGGTTTTCTGGCCAAATTCCCGATCATCGGTAGGTTCTTTACTCCTCAAATGCGCATCATGCTCTTCTCTCGAACGAGTTATGATGGGAGCACCGGGGAGGGGCAACTTACCCGTGGATACCGCAGAACATCTGATTCGATCTCCCAATGCGGTGCCTTTTTACTGCAGCATTTCGCTGAGCGCATAGCATAAAAACAAAAAACCCGCACTTGCTAAAAGCGCGGGTTTTGAATGAGTCTAAACAAAAACTACTTAGGCGTTAGGAACAACGCTTACGTATGACTTGTTATCTTTTTTCTTGCGGAATTCTACTTTACCGTCAACAAGAGCGAAGAGTGTATGGTCTTTACCAACACCTACGTTCTCACCAGCGTTGTGCTTTGTACCACGCTGACGTACGATAATGTTTCCTGCGATTGCTTCTTGACCACCAAAAATTTTGATACCCAAGCGCTTACTTGCTGATTCACGTCCGTTTTTCGAACTACCGACACCTTTCTTGTGAGCCATCTTCTATTCGTTTTTATTCGGCAGAATCTGCTTCAGCTTTAGGCGCTGCCTTCTTAGCTGTTGCTTTCTTACCGGTGATTTTGTTAATAGTAATGGAAGTGAAGATTTGACGGTGACCGTTCATCTTTTGGTAACCTTTTCTGCGCTTCTTCTTGAAAACAAGAACTTTATCGCTTTTTACTTCACCATTGACAGTAGCTTCTACTTTAGCTCCGTCTATAACTGGGGCGCCAACCTGAACTTTACCGTTGTCGTCGATCAAAAGAACGCGGTCAAACTTAACCTTAGTTCCTTCCTCAACGTTCAAGCGGTTTACGTACAAGCGTTGGTCTTTCTCAACTTTGTATTGAAGCCCTGCTATCTCTACAATTGCGTACATTATACTTGATTTTAATGGGGTGCAAATATAGAACAAGTGTTTTAATAACAAAGCGTTAAAAGTATCTAGTTTTCAAAATTGTGTGGAAATCCATGCTAATCGGGCACTCATTGCCTTGTATATTTGACCTGATATCTAAAAAGACGAAGCATGAAAAAACAAATCATGTTGAGTGCGATGCTCCTCTCTGGCGCATTAAGTGCTCAAAATCAAATTCAATTTGAGGAATATGACTTGGACAATGGACTCCATGTCATCCTTCACGAGGATCACAGTACTCCTATTGCAGCGGTTACTGTATTGTACCACGTGGGGAGTAAAAATGAAGATACAAGCCGTACTGGTTTTGCGCACTTCTTCGAGCATTTGCTCTTTGAAGGTTCAGAAAACATCGGTCGCGGCGAGTTTGATAGCTACGTAACTAATGCAGGTGGTGCTTTAAACGCTAATACCTCTCAGGACCGTACCTTCTATTATGAATTGTTGCCATCGAACCAGATGGAGCTTGGATTATGGCTGGAAAGCGAGCGCATGCTTCATGCGAACATCCAACAGATCGGTGTAGAAACGCAGCGTGAAGTGGTTAAAGAAGAAAAGCGTCAACGTGTGGACAACCAACCTTATGGTTCTTGGTTGGAGAACATGATGAAGCGTCTTTACACAGAACATCCGTATAATTGGGTACCTATCGGATCCATGGATCATTTGAATGCGGCCCAATTAAGCGAGTTCATGGACTTCTATAAAAAGTTCTATGTGCCTAACAATGCCACATTGAGTATTGCAGGGGATATCGATGTGGAAGCGACGAAGAAATTGATCGAAGCGTATTTCGGAAGCATCCCACGAGGTGCAGATGTGGTTCAGCCTACGGTTCAAGAGCCAGCACTCGGCGGTGAAAAAACGGCTACCATTTACGACAATATTCAGTTGCCAGCAATCATGATGGGATACCGTATGCCTCCACAAACCTCAGAGGATGCCTACGCGTTGCAAATGGCGAGCTCAGTTTTAAGCGGAGGCCCATCCTCTAGAATGTACAAACGATTAGTGGACCAAGACCAAACGGCTCTACAGGTCTTCTCATTCCCATTCTCACTAGAGCAAGGTGGCGCGTTTATTACGTTCTCTTTGGCGAATGCCGGCAAGACAATCGAGGATATGGTTCCGGCTTTAGAAGAAGAAATCGCCAAGCTGCAAAACGAATTGATTTCTGAGCGTGAATTCCAGAAAATTCAAAATCAGATGGAAAGTAGCTTTATCCAATCCAACTCTAAAATGGCGGGTATTGCTGAATCTCTAGCAGATTACCACACGTACTACGGCGATGCCAATCTGATCAATACAGAGATCGATCGTTACCGTAAGGTTACACGTGAGGACATCCAACGCGTAGCCAAGAAATATTTAGTGAAGGACAACCGCGTAGTATTGCGTTACCTCCCTAAGAGTGAAGAACCAACTGCATCAGCAGAATAAGCAGAGCACATGAAAAAGTACATTTATTCTTTTATCGCCCTGTTCGCAGCCTTCACTATGGCTGCACAAGGCACTATTGATCGTTCTACCGCCCCAACTCCTGGTCCGGCTAGAACACCAGAGATTGCTTCCTATGAAAGTTTCGAGCTAAAGAACGGCTTGAAAGTATTCGTGGTGGAAGATCACAAATTACCGCGTGTTTCGATGTCACTTATCATCGATCGCGATCCTATTGTTGAAGGCGCTAAAGCTGGTTATGTAAGTATTGCAGGTGATTTGATCGGTGCAGGTACTTCGTCCAAAACCAAAGCAGAGCTCGATGAGCAGGTGGATTTCATGGGAGCTAGATTCTCTACATCGGCCAACGGTATTTCTCTAGGGGGTCTGAGCAAATACACGGATGATTTGATCGCAATTCTTGCAGATGCGGTAATGAACCCAACGTTCCCAGAGGAGGAGTTTGAAAAATTGAAATCCCAAATGTTATCGGGCCTACAAGCAAACGCGGATGATCCAGATGCCATCTCAAGAAACTTAAAAGGTGCGGTTCTTTATGGTCTCGATCATCCTTATGGAGAGGTCATGACCGAAGCGACCGTCGAGGCGGTAACTATCGAAGATTGTAAACAATACTTTCATACGTATTTCCGTCCTAACGTAGCTTATATGGTGGTCATAGGGGATATTACTGTTAAGGATGCTCAGAAGAAACTTAAGAAGGCATTAAAGAAATGGGAAGCTGCAGATGTTCCAACACATGACTACGGCAAAGCAGCACTTCCTGCTATGCCACGCATTGTAATGGTAGACAAGCCCTCAGCGGTTCAGTCAGTAGTTTGGTTGGGTAACGTTATTGACTTACCACAAGGCCATAAGGATATTGAGCCATTGCGTGTTGCGAACCAAATCTTAGGTGGTGGTATGTCAGGTCGTTTGTTCACGAATCTACGTGAAGATAAAGCCTTTACTTACGGCGCGTATTCAAGCTTTACTGTAGATCAGCTCAACGGTACATTTGGCGCATCTGCGAAAGTGAGAAACAATGTGACAGATTCAGCTATTGTGGAGTTCCTTTATGAATTGAACCGCATGCGCAGTGAATCGGTAACGCAGGATGATCTTACCGCAGCAAAGGCAAGTTTGAGTGGCTCATTCGGACGTTCATTAGAAAGCACCTCTAGTGCCGCAACGTTTGCGCTGAATGTGGCTCGTTACGGTTTACCTACGGATTACTACAACAACTATTTAAGTCGTTTGGAAGCAGTAACAGCGGAGGATGTTATGCGTGTTGTAAATGAGTACATGCGCACAGATAATGTTACGATCACAGTAGTCGGAAAGGCTCAAGATATCGCGAGTACGCTTAGTGCTTTTGGTGAGGTGGAATACTTCGACAATAACGGACAGCCTACAGATGCTCCGACCTTCTTGTTCACTCCAGAAGGTGTGACTTTAGAAACAGTCTTAAACGGATATTTCCAAGCTCTAGGTGGATTGGATAAGTTGAAATCATTGAAAGCTATCGATCAACAAGCGAGCATTGCAATACCCGGCATGCCAGGTAATCTAAGCATGCGTACCGCGAAAATCACTCCAAATAAATTCTTGATGGAGCAGTCTATGCAGGGCATGACCGTCATGAAAATGGTCTACAAAGACGGCAGAGGCGAGCGTAGTGGTATGCAAGGATCAGGAGCTGTAGAAGGTGAGGAATTGGAAGAGTTAAAAGATCAAGCTTCATTCGTAGTGGATGAACTGGCTTGGTTGGATGATCTTGACCAATTTGTCTTCGACGGACAAACGCTTCTCGACGGCAAGGATGTGTATCAAGTATCAAAAGAAGACAAAACCTATTACTTTGACGTAGCTACGGGCTTGTTTTACAAGAGTACGGAAACACAAGAGACGCCACAAGGAGAAATGGCAGTGACCACTACTGTGCGTGAGTGGCAAGAGATTGATGGTGTGAAGTTCCAGAAAGTGGTTGAGCAGAGTGCTGGGCCACAGGCGTTCACCATCACGGTCGAAAGCATCAAACTAAACGACGAGGTAAAAGGATCGGTTTTTAAATAAGCCATTATCCGAACACCACGGAAATAACAAATCTCCACGGCCTTCGAGGCGGTGGGGATTTTTTTTGCTTCAATCTTAGGGGATTGTTTTATATCTGTTTGCGCTTATTTACGAGGTAAATCCCAGTAACGATGATCCCAAGTCCGAGCAGGTGGTTCCATAGAATCTGCTCCCCGTCCCAGATGCCCCAAAGAATGGCGACTACGGGAATAGCGTACGTGACGGATGAGGAAAATAGGGCAGTGGTCATTTGAATCAATCGGTTGAATAAAATCACAGCAACTCCGCTTCCAACTACGCCTAAGATGGCTACGTAACCTAGATTGGTCCATGCGTCCGGATCTTGAGCGAGCACATCGGTAACTCCACTGGCTAAACTGACCCCTATGGTAAAGGGAGCAGCGGTTGCAAGGGATAATGTGGTGACCGTCACTGCTTTCAGATGCGGTAGTTTCATTTTTAGTGTGTTTACCGAGGTACCATACATCAGTGTGGCAAGCACTCCGAAGAGTCCATAGCCGAGCTCGCCCTCGATTCGGAAAGCACCACTGAGCATGCTTTTGACCGGAAGGATCAATACGGCAGCTCCGATAAGTCCTACGGCAACCCCCTGCCATTGTGTACCTGTTGCTTTCTGTCCAAAAAACCAGCCTCCGATCAGTACTGTAAAAAGAGGGACCAGAGAGTTGATAATGCCGACGACTCCACTGTCGAGATGGTTCACGGCGAGCGGAAAGAGCACGTAAGGAATCGCGTTGCCTAAGAATCCTACGATGGCCAGAGCCACCAGGTCTTTTTTTCGAAAGTGCTTAAAGTGGCGAAAGCCGACTACTGTCATGAATAGCGCCGCGATACTCACGCGCATGGTACCCACTTGAGTGTAGGTGAAACTTTGCAATCCGCGTTTCATCAGGATAAAGGAGGAGCCCCAAATCATGGCGAGTGCGACAAACATGATCCAAGGAAGTGCGGGGTGGTGGGATGTGCTTTTATTCATCCGGCAAAATTCTGACAATAAGACGAATGAATCTCGGGTTAGTATGTAATTTTGTAGAAAATCTTATCTAGTATGAAACAGTTTGTAGTATTTGCCGCACTTGTAGCTATAGTTTCTTGTACAAATCAAGAGCCGGAAGTGATTGAAATCCCAACCGCGAAAGAAGTTGTTGCGCCTGTAGTTGCAAATGCAAGCTCGAAAATGTTCGTTTCTGGAATGA